>WNFV01001664.1_pt1 | contig 35224 bp, 31 predicted proteins | sample 5400101 | NCBI WGS metagenome assembly WNFV01 (sample SAMN13153361, study PRJNA577476) | soil metagenome | isolation source: 115 cm soil or saprolite under grassland replicate 1 | place: USA:California | collected 2016-06-15 | reverse complement strand
CCTTCGCCCATCGCGTCATACGCGAGGGTCAAGGTCTTTTGCGCCGAGCCGCTGGCGGAAACCGGCGCGGTCGTCAGACTCATGTCCGAGGGATCGAGACGAAAGCGGGTCCATTGGGTGCGCGCCAGCGGCCATTCGTTCTCCTCTCGCGGCACGAATTTTTCGCCCGGGTGGCGCACGTTCAGCAGAACGCGCGGCTGCCTGTCCCAGCCGTTGTCGATTCCCTTGAGGAAATAATCGAAAAAGCGCTTCTGCAGCGCGACGCCGTAGTCGGTGTAGAAAGGCGCCCAGTGCGAGCCGCCGTGGACTTCGAGCCATTTCTGTTTCGAAGCGGCGCCCGTAAATCCTTCGAAATTTCCGCGCGTGTGCAAGCCCTGCCCGCCCCAGTTCGAGGCGGAGAGCAGCGGGACCTGGACCTTCGACAGATCCGCCGTGCGCTCGCGGTAATACGGACCGTCCATCTCGCGCCCGAGCAGCTCGGCCCACATGTTCTCGCGGTTCTTCGCGAGCTCCTCGGGCGAAAGCGTCTCCGGCCCGCAGACGAGCTCGCCCGTCACGCGGCTCTTCGCCCCGCGCTCGCCCTGTCCGTGCTGCACCGTCTTCACCTGCATGTCCTGCCAATTCTTGCGGAAGCTGCAGACGATGCCGCCGTGCCGGTTGCCGTCGCGGTAGCTGTCGCACCAGCCTTCCCACACGCAGATCGCCGCGAGGTGCGGCGGCTGCGACGCCGCGGCGCGCCACTGGTTGCTCGCGTAGTAGGAAATGCCGTTCATGCCGACTTTGCCGCTGCACCAGGCTTGCGCCGCCGTCCACTCGATGCACAGGTGGATGTCGCGCGTCTCGCGCGCGTTGTTGTGGCAAAGATAGCCCGGCGAGCGCCCTGCGCCGCGCGAATCGATGCGGACGCACGCATAGCCGTCCGGCACCCATTTCTCCGGATCGACGACTTCCCAGTTCGCGTACCGGTTGCTTGTGCCGGAAACGGCGTCGGGGTTATCCCGCGACATGATCTCCCACGCCGTCCTGTAGCCCTCCTGGAATGCGAGCCCCTTGCCGTACGGTCCATAGGAAAGAATTGCGGGACAGCGTCCCTCGGCCGCGGGCCGGAACACGTCGGCGCGGAGCACCATGCCGTCGTCCATCTTGACCGGCACGTCCCAATCGATTTTCATTCCATCCCGGATCCGCGTTTCCGCCGCACTCATCACCTGGGCTCCTCGGGGTCGATTGCGAAGGCGGCAATTCTAGCGCGGGCAGCACCGTTTCTCGCGGATGCTAAACTGTCACTACACATTGCACGTTGGGAGAGGGTTCGTGACCGAGCCACGCGTCCCCGCGCCGGGAGAACAGACTATCCCGTCGGCGGAGAATTTTCTCAAAGCGGTGTTTCTCGTCGCCTCGATGCTCGCATCCTTCTGCGTGGTGCAATCCGGAGCGGAGGCGATCGCGGCGGCAATGCCCGATTCGCGGCTCGCCGCCGGGCTGAAGTGGCTCCTGGTGGCCACGGTGGGAATCTGGGATTGCATGCTTCTCACCGGCATGGGCATCCTCGCGCACGACGCTGTGCACCGCGTGCTGTTCCGCACGCCGCTCTGGAACGAGCTTGCCGGCGGGCTGCTCTCGGCGCTGGCGATGCTGCCGTTCTACGCCAACCGCCAGTTCCATCTCACGCACCACAGCCACGCGCACCAGCCCGGGCTCGATCCGGAAAACGAGATGCACAACCATTCCTTCCTCTACTCGGCCACGGTCGGCTCGGTGCTCGCGCTGTATATCCAGTACCGCACTTTGTTCCGGAACTTCGCGAGGCGCGGCGATCCCCGGTACACCGCCCGGGCGGCCAAGGATCTGCTGCTGCTTTTCGCGGCGGCGCTGTTCTACTTCGTGCTCGTTCCGGCGCTCGGCCTGTCGCTCGCGCTTACGGTCGCGCCGATGCTCCTCGCCCTGCTTCCGGTATTCGCATGGCGCGCGCTCTCGGACCACTACGGCGTCCCGCCCGCCGAACGGGCCGCAAATAGGCAGGATGTACTGGAAGCGGATCCAGCCGCCTGGGAGCACGACGAAGCAAAGCGCCGACGGGAAGTGACCGGCTGGGTCGTGCTCACGAGCCCCTGGCTCGAATGGCTGTGGAGCCACGTGAACTACCATGAGGTGCACCACAAGTTCCCCTGGCTGTCGCACGTCCATCTCAAGGCTGCGTTCGAGGCGACGCGCGGGCACGAGCCGTATCTTGTGGTCGGCGGCTACTGGCGCTCGCTTTTCAATAATTCGCGCAGTCGGTATTACGAGACGCAGGAGCACACTAGGCCGTTCCTCAACAGCCCAGACGGCGCACGTTGACGGGCGATCGCGCGGAAATCACCGCGCGATCCGGGTATTGGCGAGCTCCAGCCGGTCAGCGAGATTGCGCGCCAGCGCGCGGGTGAGATAGAGCTGCGCGCCGAGGCTCATCTTGCCGAATGCGTCGGGTCTGAATTTGGCGAGCAGAAGCTCCGTCACGGAATCCACCGTCGCGTTGCGCGGCACTCCCCCGCCGCGAATATAGGCCATCTCGCCGAAGCACTCGCCCTCGTTGATCATGTTGAGCAGACGCCCCTGACGGGTCACCTTGGCCTGCCCCTTGCCGATGAAATAGAAGCTCTTTCCTCTTGCGTTCTCGTTCACGATCGTCTGATTGGGCGCCACGCGCCCCCAATCACCGGCTCGCGCAAGTTCCCAGAACTCCGTATCGGAGAGGTCCGCGAGCATCTCGACTTTCCTCAGCGCGACGTATTTCTCGCTATCGGGAATGACGCCGGGCGGAAGAGTCTGCTGGACGATTTTGGAGAGGTCCAAGGCGAACTCGGCCCAGCTCGGGTAGCGGTGCCCGGGCTTCTTTGCCATCGCCCGCAGGACGACGGAGTCCACCGACTTCGGCAATCCGGACCGCGCGGCGCTCGGCGGAATCGGATCCTGGTTCTGGATTCTGTGCACCAGCGTCTCGATGGTCTCCGCCGTGAAAGGTTTCTTGCCGGTGAGGAGTTCATAGAGCGACACGGCCAGCGAGTACATGTCGCTGTGGAAGCTGAGCTCCTTGCCCGCGATCTGCTCGGGCGACATGTAGTAGGGCGAACCCATCGCCGCGGTCTGGACGACCTGGCTCTTGCGCAGGTAAGCCGCGCCGAAATCCGAGATCTTCACCTCGGTGCCCTCGGCTATCATGAGGTTCGCGGGCTTGATGTCGCTGTGGACGATGCCTTCCTTGGCGGCGTATTCGAGCGCCCCGCAGCACTTGAACGCGATCTGTAGAACATCGGCGACCGGGAGAAGCTTTTTCGCAGCGACATGCCTGGATAGATCGCCCCCCTTGACGTATTCCATCGCGATGTAGCCCGAGTCTTCCTGCACCACCGCGTCGAGGATCGCCACGATGTGCGGATGGCGGAGTTTCCCGGCGAGCGAAGCCTCGTTCTGGAACTGCGAGCGATACACCGTGCCGAACTCGGGGTCCCGGAACACCTCGGGCTCGATCGTTTTGAGCGCGACCTCCTTCCCGGTGAACGTATCCCTGGCGAGGTATACCGTACCGGTCGCACCCTTGCCGAGCGCCCTTTGAACGTCGTACTTGCCGACCTGAAGGCTCAGGTCCATCTGAACGGCAGGTTCCGACACTCGCCCTCCCGATACGCACCGCGACAACTCGAATTATGGCCATGATTGTGTCATATCCTGCCGAAAAACGGCGGATCCGAAACAAGTTCACCCCGGGCAGGCATCCACTTTAGAATCTCCTTCCGAACGCGGAGCTGACCGGCCCATTGCATTTTTGTCATTTTTACATTTTTGTCATTTTTAAAAAGGGCCATACCATGCGAACGAATCCCTTCCTCGGTCCTTCGGGCGTCGCGGCGGCGCTCCTTCTGTCCCTGTGTGCCGCAGCGGCGTGGGCGCAATACCCGAACCGGCCGATCCGTCTGCTCGTGCCCAATCCCCCGGGCGGTGCCACCGATACGATTGCCCGCGTGATCGCCCCCCGGCTCGGCGAGGCGCTCGGGCAGCCTGTGGTCGTCGAGAATCGCCCGGGCTCCAACGGCAACCTCTCGAGCGAGCTCGCCGCAAGGGCCGCGCCCGACGGCTACACGCTGCTCCTCGGGCAGGACAGCCAGATCGTCATCAGCCCGCATCTGTACGCGAACCTGCCGGTCGATACGCTGAAAGACCTGACGCCCGTGGCGACGCTCATCACCACCCAGATGGTGCTGGCAGTCAATCCCGCGTTGCCGGTGAAGAGCCTGCAGCAATTCCTGGAATACGCGCGCCGCGCCAAGCCGCCCCTCGCGTACGCCTCGATCGGCAACGGCAGCCAGCATCATCTCACCATGGAAATGCTGAAGGTCCGCGCCGGCATCGATCTCGTGCACGTGCCCTACAAAGGTGGCGGCCCCGCCACGTTCGCGCTGCTTGCCGGTGACGTCGCGGTGATGTTCGGCGGCAATTCGGTCACCGGCCATATCAAGGCGGGGAAGCTGCGCGGCCTCGCCGTCGCGGGCAGCCGGCGCTCCGCGACATTTCCGGACCTGCCGGCTCTGAAGGAGCTCTATCCGGGCTTCGAGGTCAACGCGTGGATCGGCCTTTTCACCCCGACCGGGGTGCCGGCGCCGGTCCTCGCGAAACTGCGCGCCGAGACCAACCGTCTGCTCGCCGACCCCGACATGCGCGAAAAGGTGCGCAGCGTCGGCGGGCTCGAGCCCTTCATCTCCACGCCCGAGGAATTCGCCGCGCTCATCCGGACGGAGCACGCCAAGTACGGCGAGGTGGTCAAAGCGGTCGGCGTGAAGATCGATTAGGACCCGATGGCGGGCCTTTCGCGGGCGCTGTTTTTCAGCCCCGCGCCTACTTGGTGGCTTTCCAGGTGGCCGATTTTCCCGCCGATTTGACCGTCCCCTCGATCGTGTTCCCGTTCACGCGGCCGCGATATTCGGCGCCCGCAGCCACGAACCTGATCTGATCGCCGCTCAAACTGCCTCTGGAAATCGGCACAGCGACATTTCCGGAATTGAGGGTTCCGGAGACCTTCTGGAATTCCTGCTTGAGTGCGAACTCGCCCTGCGCAGTTTTCCAGCGTCCCTCGACGCGGGCGGGCACGATCCACAAATAGGCCGTGCAATACGTATCGCAACCGAGCTCGACGGTCTGGTCCGGCTCCCAGTCCCCCATTCTGAAGGTGTTCGAGACGATGCGGGTTCCGGGCTTGAGGGTCAGGATCGTCGGGCGGAGCTTGAGGTTCAGGTCCGTCAGCAGGAATAGGGTGATCACGCTGGCGGGAGACAGATCGCTGCGGAAGATGTCGGCTTCAACGAAGCTCGCTTTGTCGCTCACTCCGGCTTTGGCGGCGTTGCGCTTCGACAATGCGACCATATCCGGATTGAACTCGACGCCGAGCGCGCGCGCCCCCCGCTTCGCGGCCGTAATCACCGTGCGGCCGTCGCCCGAGCCGAGATCGATCACGTAATCCTTGGAGGTGACTTTCGCCATGTCGAGCATCTTGTCGACCAGTTCCTGCGGCGAGGGTACCCACACGACGTCCTTGCCCGACTGGCCGACTTCCGGCGTGAACTCGGCGCTGGGCGCCTGAGCAAAGGCGCAGACCGCAATCGCGGCAAAAATCGGGATTGACAAGCATCGGCTCACGGAACGCCCTACGGACATGTTTCTTCTCCGGGTGGTTGGGGTAAAAGGGAAAAGGCCCACGGCATGGGATGCCTCGGGACCTGCATCACGCAGGCGGGATGATGGCCCCGCCGCCCTGCGGTCGTCAACCTCTGCAACTGCCCGGAAGGTATTGGGGGGGCACCGGCAGCGAGGTGTCGAGGGGAGAACCGCAGCGCCAACTTCTGACGAGCCCCCCTGGGACCGGCAGATTTCCAGTGCTGTCAAGCGGCGCCAGAGTAAGGTCGTGGAAGTCTATCCTCAGGTCATTGAACCCCCGCAACGACGCCTTGATCACGCCCTCTTCACTGGTCGTGATCGAATCCACGTAGACAGACACGCTGCTCGCTTCGCAACCCCAATTTCCGGCGCCGGGCGGATCGGCCCCTGAGTTATACAGCTCGGTCACCGCACTCTTGCATGCGCTGAGCGCAAGAATAGCCTCCGACATTCTTGCGCGGGCCGCGTTGGAACGCATGCCCGGCAGCACCAGCGCACTGAGCACGCCGATGATCATGGTGACGATCATGAGCTCGACGATGGTGAAACCGGCCTGGCTATTCATCCTCCGCATAGAACCGACTGTGTCCCGTATTTGAACCGTAACGAGGAAGTCTGGCCGCAAGCGTCGTGCCAGACGACCTCGAGCCCAATAAACCTCTGATATCAATTATGAAACAGGTTGAACTTCAGGGCAAGCAAACGCCGGACACCCTCTGCGGCGGGCCGAATTTCGGCAAAAACTGACCGAGCGCGTCGCCGGGCGGCAGTGCTTGCGGCCCTCATCGCCCGGGCGAGCGCGCAAAACGCCTACTGCGGAGGCTTGACCCCGTCTTTGGTGATCTGCACGCGCGTTGCGCTCATCTTGCCGCCCGCGTCCGTGGTCACGGCGATGACCGCGTACTGACCGGCCACGAGAAGCGAGCGATCCCCGTCCACCGCCGTTACGACGGGAATGTTGTCCGGCACGATGACCTGCTGCGTGCCGTCCTTGTACTTGAGTGTGAGCTCATGGCCGTTGTTCGACCGAACCATCGCGGTGACCATGGCGTTGGTCATGGTCGAGCCGGGCTCCAGGTCCCAGGGACGGTGGCCCTCGTTGGGAATCGGGCGATCCTTGGAGAACAAATGCAGTTCACGCGCGACGATCTTGCCGTCCGGGCCCTTCACCGCGCTCGTACCAAGGGGCGTTCCCGGCGCGATGTCGGAGAGCTTGAGCGCCTTCATGTAGGCAAAAGTCGCGTTCGGCGCGAGCTCGATCTTGAGATCCCGGCCCTCACGCGATTTTACCGACAGCATGTTCCCGTCGATGGCCGTGATGGTGCCGCGGACCCGGCCAGGGGTCTGCGCAAACACGGCGGCGCTCACGACGGCAAGCGCGCCGACAAGCACTGCAATGCGAAACGAGCTCATTGGCATGTCTCCTCTGAAGTTGTTGAACGCATCGGTAAAGCCCCCTCGCCACCGTCAACACGCCAGATCGCATTCTATTCCTGCGGATAAGTGGGCGCTGACAACAGCGCAAAATTTTGTCATAGTCTGCATGGACGTCCGGCCCCTCCGATGTGAGCCTGCCCGGGAGAGCAACGTGCAACCACCTGCGGTGAACGACCTGAGCAGGCCCGACCGCGTCCCAGCCGGAGCGATCGGGCAGGCGTTGCCGCGCAAGGAAGACCTGCGCCTGCTCACGGGGGCGGGACGGTTCAGCGACGACTTCAACATGGCCGGGCAAGCGTACGCCGCGATGGTCCGCTCGCCTTATCCGCACGCGCGCATTCTCCGCGTCCTCGTGGAGCAGGTGCGCGCGATGGCAGGCGTTCTCGGGGTCTACGGCGGCTCGGACTGCGCGGCCGACCGCCTGGGGCCGATTCCGCACCATCCCTTGCCCTCGACGCGGGAGGACATGAAACTCACCGGCCCCGGGGGCGGAAAAATCTTCGAAGGCCCTCATTGGCTGCTGCCGACGGACAAAGTGCGCCACGTGGGCGAAGCGGTCGCGATGGTGGTCGCAAAAACGAAGGACGAGGCGCTCGACGCGGCTGAAAGCCTCGAGGTCGAGTACGAGGAGCTGCCCTGGGTGACGCACTCGGAGGATGCGCTTGAAGCAGGAAAAGGCGCGCCGTCGGTATGGGACGAAGTGCCCGACAACGTGCTGGTGGACACGGTTTTCGGCGATCGCGAGGCGACCGATCGCGCATTCGCCGAAGCCGATCGCTGCGTCAAGATGAAATTTCAGATCGGGCGATGCACGGCCGTCGCGCTCGAGCCGAGGGCAGGACTCGGATCCTACGACGCGGGCACAGGCAGATACACGCTCTATGCGGGGGGCGGCGGCGCCGTGCGCTACAAGAAAGACCTCGCGTCGCTGCTCGGGATCGAGCCCGCCAAGCTGCGCGTGCTCTCCTGCGACGTCGGCGGCAATTTCGGATCGAAGAACCGCGTGTACGTGGAATTCGGCCTGGTACTCTGGGCCTCCCGCAAGCTCGGCCGTCCGGTGAAGTTCACCGCCTCGCGATCCGAGGCGTTCCTCTCCGATTACCAGGGGCGTGACCTCGTCACCGAGGTCGAGCTCGCGCTTCGCGCAGACGGCAGATTTCTCGCGATGCGCGCCTCCAACCTCTCCAACGTCGGCGCGCGCTGCGTTTCGCTCTCGCCGCTGTCGAAAGGATCGGGCCTCATCACCGGCTGCTACGACATTCCCGCCGCGACGCTGCGAAGCCGCGCCGTGTTCACCACCACCGCGCCGACCAATCCGTATCGCAGCTCGGGCCGGCCCGAGGTCAACTTTGCGATCGAGCGCCTGATCGACACGGCCGCGAAGGAGCTGGGGTTCGATCGAATCGAGCTGCGAAGAAAGAACCTGGTTCGGCCAGAGGCGATGCCCTACCGGAACGCAGTAGGAATGACCTACGACAGCGGCACCTACGAGGCCAACATGGATTCTGCGATGCGGATCGCTGACTGGAACGGGTTCGGAGCCCGCCGCAATAGCGCCGCCGCGCGCGCCAAGCTCCTCGGGCGCGGCCTCTCGAACTACGTCGAGTCCTCGATCGGTTCGCCCAAGGAGCGCGCCGAGATCACCGTTACTCCGGCCGGGCGCGTCAGCATCGTGATCGGCACGCAGCCTTCGGGGCAGGGTCACGAGACGAGCTTTGCGCAGGTGGTTTCTTCGCTCCTGTCCGTGCCCGTGGAAGCGGTCGATATCCTCGTCGGGGACACCGACGTGGTGAGCGTCGGCGGCGGCTCGCATTCCGGCCGCTCGATGCGCCACGCGGCGACGGTGTTCTCCATGGCAGCAAAGGAGCTGATCGAAAAGGGGAAGAAAATCGCGGCCTACATGCTGGAGTCGAGCGCGGCGGAGATCCGGTTCGCCGACGGGCGCTTCTCGGCGCCCCACGCGCTCAGGGCGTACGGCTTCCTGGAATTGGCGCGAGACTCGGCGCAGGCCCTACTGCCCAGGGAATTGTCGGGCGGACTCGCCGTCGTCGCCGACAACGAGATGCACGACCCGGTTTTTCCGAACGGATGCGCGATCTGCGAGTGCGAGGTCGATCCGGAAACCGGCGCAGTCGATATCACGCGATTCACCGCGGTCGATGACGTCGGGCGCTGCATCAACCCCATGATCGTCCACGGCCAGACTCATGGCGGCGCGGCGCAAGGGATCGGCCAGGCGCTCTCGGAGATTTGCTACTTCGACCCGGCCACCGGGCAGCCGCACACCGGGTCGCTGATGGACTACGCCATTCCCCGATCGGACACGCTGCCTTCCTTCAGCGCCGAGATCGTGGAAGTGCTCTCGCCGACGAACCCGCTCGGAATCAAGGCCGCGGGCGAAGGGGCAACGACGCCCGCTCCCGCCGCGGTCGTCAATGCCATCGTCGACGCGCTCGCTGCGTTTGGCGTGCGCGACATCGCCATGCCCGCCACGCCGGAAAACCTATGGCGGACGATTCAAGAAGCCAAAAAATGAACGCGGGACGCCTGTTTGCGGCCCTCGCGCTGCTTTTCGCCGCGCTCTGCGCCTTCGGCCAGAGTTATCCGAAAGGTCCGGTGCGCGTGATCCTGCCGTTTCCGGCCGGCGGCGGCGTTGACGCCGCCGGGCGCATCCTCGCCCAGAAGCTGGCCGAGGGATTGGGCAAGCCCTTCGTGATCGAGAACCGCGGAGGGGCGAACGGAAACATCGGTACGGAAGCTGCGGCGAAATCGCCGAACGACGGCGCCACGTTGTTGTTTACGGGCGCGGGGTTCGTCACCAATCCCAGTCTCTACAAGAGCGTTCCCTACGATCCGCTGCGCGACTTCGAGCCGATCAGCCTGATGGCCCTCGGGCCCAACGTGCTCGTCGTGCATCCGTCGCTTCCGGTCAAGTCGGTCAAGGAGCTCATCGCGCTTGCCAAATCGCAGCCCGGCAGAATCGGGTTTGCCGGCTCAGGCTCGGGCAGCACGCCGCATCTCGCGGGCGAGCTCTTCAACGTGATGGCCGAAGTGCAATTGGTGCACGTTCCGTATCGGGGCTCGGGCCCGGCGATGATCGGGCTGCTCGCGGGCGATGCGCCGGTGATGTTCCTCCCCGCGATCAACGCGGGTGGACACGTCGCGGCGGGCCGCCTGCGCGCGATCGCGGTAACGAGCCGGGAGCGGCTGCAGGCGATGCCGGATCTGCCGACCGTCTCCGAAGGGGGTCTTCCGGGCTACGAATCCAGCCAGTGGTACGGCCTGCTCGCGCCGGCCGGAACGCAGCCCGAGGTGCTCGACCTGCTCAACGCCCAGGTTGCGAATATCATGCGAAGCTCGGACATGAAGACCCGGATGACGAACGACGGCCTGGTGCCGATCGGCGGGAGCCGCGAACACTTCGCGGCCCACATCAAGAGCGAGATCGAGAAGTGGGCGAAGGTGATCAGCGCATCCGGTGCGAGGGTGGATTGAAACCCGCCGGGGTCCTCGCCCGGAGCGCGGGACACGCCAGGCTGGAGGAAGCCGAATGAGTGAACTGGATTTCACGAAGCCCGCGGCGCCCACGCAGCCCGCGAAGACCTCGATCTACGACCCGGCCATGGCGATGGAGTTTTTCAGCTCCGCCGGCAAGACGGAAACCGTCGCGCAGGGCGCGACCATTTTCGCCGAGAACGAGAAGGGAAGCCGGCTCCTGCTGCGGCGCGACAAGATGTACCTGCTTTTGGACGGCGAGGTCAGTCTGATCGCGAAGGACAAGGTCATCGGCAAGGTCGGGAAAGGCGAGATCTTCGGCGAGATGGCGTCGATCAGCGAGATGCCCCGCAGCGCAACCGCGGTGGCGAACCTGCCCTGCCGCCTCATCGGGCTCGACGACGGTCAGTTCAAGGCCGCTCTGCGGAAAAGGCCCGAGTTCGCGCTCATGCTGATGAGCGTCATGATCCGGCGCATGCGCGATTCGATCGGCCGGCGGAATCCGGCCGGCGCCGCTTCGAAGGGCAAAATGAAGGAATCTGCGGTATTCGACAAGTCCGCGCTCGCCATTCTCGCGCGCGCGCTTTCCCAGACCACGGTGCGCTACGAGCGCAACAAGGTGATCGTGAAGGAAGGCCAAGCCGGGGTGATGATGTACGTCGTGCTCGAGGGCCGCCTTGCCGTTTCCATCCAGGACAGGCTCGTGGAAAAAATCGGACCGGGAGGCGTGTTCGGCGAGATGGCGCTGGTCGAGCGGACGGCGCGCCTCGCCACCGTGGTCTCGGAAACGGATTGCGGGCTGCTTGCGATCGGCAGGAACACCTTCCTCGACCTGATCAAGGCGAGCCCCGATTTCGCCGTGTCGCTCCTCGGAGCGGTCGGCAATCGGGCGAGGTTCATCGCCGCTCGCAACGACTAGCGCGACGAGCCCGCTACGGATTGCCGATGTAGTCGCGCTTGGCGAGCTCCACGCCGTTGTGGCGCAGGATGCCGTAAGCGGTCGTGACGTGGAAGTAGAAGTTCGGCAGCGCGAAGCCGAGCAGGTACTGCATTCCCTTGTAGTCGACCTCGCGGGACCCCAGCTTCAGATGGATGTTCTTCTCCTCGCTGCCGTCGATCTGTGCGGGCTTGATGCTTTGAATGAAATCGACGGTCTTCGCGATCCTCGTCTTGAGCTCGGCGAAGCTCTCTTCGGTATCCTCGTGCTTGGGAACCTCCACCCCGGCCAGGCGTGCCACCGCGCCCTTGGCGGTATCGCAGGCGATCTGCACCTGGCGCTTCATCGGAAACATGTCCGGGTAGAGCCGACAGTGGGTCAAGACGGTCGGCTCGATCTTTTTCGCCTCGACGTGGGCCTGGGCCTTGTCGAGGATGGCGGAAAGGTTCTTGAGTGTATTGACAAGGCGCAGAGCGCTCGCCTGGTACATGGAAATATTCACGACAGTCCCCCGGAGTGAGAGTTGCGAGGCGTGCATTTTACCGCGCGGACGCGAAGCTCGCGCCCGGAGTTTGCGGGCGAAGCGGATCGTTTACGGCGTCGGTGGTTCTTACGCGAGCAGATTGCTGACGCCGACCGCGACGTCCTTGCCCGCAAGCGCCGCAAAGTCGAGATCGACGCACAGCACCTGCTGCGACCCGTTGGAGGCCTCGAAAGCGAACGAAAGGGTCACGCAGAGTTGGGGTCCGGTGACCGCCAGATAGGGCCGCGTGATCTGGACTCTTCCAGGAGTTTCGATTGCGCGGCGGAAGTAGGGCTTGGTCTGCCAGTCGGTGCCTTCGGTGGGCTGCATCAGCTCGAAGCGCGGGTCCTGGGAATACACGTTCCTTTCGGCGTCCACGTTGGCGCCGATCTGCAATCCGTCGCTGCCGATCAGATAGCAGCGCCGGGCGCTGGGGAGCTTCAGCAGCCCCTGCACGGCGGGCTGGAATCTTGCGCCGAGAGAGAGGTCCTGTACCGCATTCTTGAGCGCGGCCAGGTAAGGCACGAGCCGGGAGTGCTGACGCTTCTGGAATTCGGCGAAATCCGCGCGGTGACCCGCGATCAGCAGGGCGAACACCTCGCTGCGCGCGTTCTCCGGCGGCAGCTCGGCGCTTGCGGGCGCGAAATAATCGCCCTGCATCAGGTCGGCGGTGGCGTCGATCGCACAAAGCGCCTCGGCCTCGGTCTCGATGCCCTCAACGCAGACGAGCGCGCCCGCTTCGTGCAGCACCGAGATGATCCCGGCGAACATGCGTCGCGCGAGCGGCTCGACCGTCACGCGGCGCGTCATTTCGCGGTCGATCTTGACGATGTCCGGCTTCAGCCGCCAGATGCGGTCGAAGTTCGAGTACCCCGCCCCGAAATCGTCGATCACGATGAGACAGCCGAGCTTGCGGTAGTGCTCGACCGCGGCCCCCAGGTGCGTCTCGTCCTCGAACGGCGTCTCGACCAGCTCCACTGCCACCCGGTGCGTCGGAAATCCGTTCGACTGCAGCATCTTCAGGAAGAAAGGCCCGTACCGGAGACTTTCCGAGGCGACCTGCGGATCGACGTTGAGAAACAGCCAGCTGCGCGTGTTGCCGAGCCGTTGGAAGTTCCGGACATGGAGGGCCCTGCATTGGCGGTCGAGGCGTATCCTCTCCTCGCCTCGAGGCGCCTTGCTGAACAGCTCCAGAGGCTCGACGCGCCTTCCGCTCGAGGAATCGACTGCGCGAATCAGGCCTTCGTAACCGACGGGACGGCGATGGGCGAGGCTGTAGATCGGCTGGAAGTGACTCGACAGATTGAACTCGTCGCGTTCGCCGCGTTCTCCTTGCGCGTAGTACTTGTCGAGAAGAAGAGGCGGAGCAAGATCCACGATGTTCACGGCGCCCAGCAAGCCTGCGGGATTTTCGTTACCGGCAAAAGGACGACGAGTATGCCATATGACGCGTCCCGACGACGATCCGTGCCGCCGCGCGCGAGCCCGTCTAAAGCGGCAGCTTGGTGAGACCGAACGCGAGGTCGTCGCCCGCGAGGGCCGCGAAGTCGAGATCCACGCAGAGCACGTGGTACGACCCGTTCAGCGAAAGGGCGTAGGACAAGGTGACGCAGAACTTCGGGCCGGTCGCCGACAGATAGGGGCGCGTGATCTGGACCTTTCCCGGCGCCTCGATCGCCCGGCGGAAGAACGGCTTCGTCTGCCAGTTGGTGCCCGTGACGGGCCGTATCGGCGTCAGGCGCCGGTCGCGCGCGGCGACGCTGCGTTCGGTTTCCGCGCTCGCACCGATCTGGGAGCCGTCGCCTGCGACGAGGTAGCAACGTTCGGTGCAATCGAGATCGAGCAGCGCCCGCACGGCGGTAGCGCGATCCGCACCGGAGGACAGCGCGAGCACCGCATCGGCGAGGGCCGCGATGTAGGGAAGGAGCCGCACGCGCCGCTGGTCGTAGAATTCGGCGGTCTCGAGGCGGAAATTCCTGAAGAGCCGCGCAAACAGCTCGTCGCAGGCATGCTCGGGCTGCGGCTGCGTCGCCGGCGAAGCGAAGTAATTGCCCTGCATCAGGTCGGCGTCCGCGTCGGTCGCGCAAAGCGCCTCGGCTTCGGTCTCGATTCCTTCCACGCAGACGAGCGCGCCCGATTCGTGCAGCACCGCGATGATCCCGGCGAACATGCGCCGGGCAAGCGGCTCGACTGTCACGCGGCGCGTCATTTCGCGGTCGATCTTGACGATGTCCGGCTTCAGCCGCCAGATGCGGTCGAAGTTGGAGTACCCCGCGCCGAAATCGTCGATCACGATGAGGCAGCCGATCGCGCGGTAGTGCTCGACCGCGGTGACCAGGCGCTTCTCGTCATCGAACGGCGTCTCGATCAGCTCCACCGCCACCCGGTGCGCGGGCAGTCCGTTTTCCTCCAGCATCTGGGCAAATGAGCCGAACCGGAGACCCTGGACCGCGATGTACGGATCGACGTTCAGGAAGAGCCAGCTGTCCTCGTCGCCCAGCCGCCGGAAGTTCCGCACGTGCAGAGCCCTGCACTGGCGATCGAGCTGCATGCGCGGCACGCCCGCCGGCGCCTTTGCCAGCAGCTCGGTCGCCAAATAGGCCCTTCCGTTCGGGTCGGTCCCGCGGATCAGGCCTTCGTAGCCCACCGGCCGGCGATGCGCAAGACTGAAAATCGGCTGGAAGTGAGTGAATAAGCGGTATTCGGAAGGCGATCCCCCCTCCGCTTCGACGAGCAAGGTTTCGGGGCGCGACGGAGCCAGGTCGGTGGTGCTGGTGGCGTCCCCTGGCAGGCTCACAGAGTGTCTACTCACTGCATTGAATCGGTGCGGACGCCGTCAACGCGCCACCGAGCGCGGCGGGGCGCAGTCCGGCGGAGTCCTGCTTGCGGACTTCGCTCGAGAGAAAAAGCGCGGGATCGACGCGCGCGTTGTTGAGGCTGACCGACCAGTGCAGGTGCGGGCCGCTCACCCGGCCGGTTTGGCCGACCGCGCCGATTCTCTCGCCGCGCGCGACACGGGCGCCCTTCGCGACATCGATGCGGCTCAGGTGGTTGTACATGGTGATCATTCCCTGCCCGTGGTCGAGGAGCACGGTGAGCCCGTTGAAGAAATAATCGCCGATCTCGATCACGGTGCCTGCCGCCGGCGCTGCGATCGGCGTACCCGGGGGAGCGGCGATATCCAGTCCGCTGTGGGGCTGCCGCGGCTTGTCATTGAGGAAGCGCCTCAGTCCGAAACTGCTCGAGATCCGCCCCGCCGAGGGCAGGTCGAAACCGAGGCTCTCGGGTCCGGCATCGCTGAAGATCGAGAAGGCACGGTTGAGCGATTCCTGCTCCCGCGCAATCCGCCGCAGGTTTCGGGGTGAAGGCTCGACCTGGCGCGGGTCGAGCACGAGATGCTGCGCTTCGTAGTCGCGCTTAGCGACGTCGAAGCGGATCGCGCGCGCGCTTGTCTCGCCGTCAAGCACGGAAAGCTCGTGCGCACCGGGTCGCAAAGCGAGCGGCAATCCGATCACGGCGTGCCAGACATCCCCTACGCGCGCGACCAGCACGCGCTGGCCGTCGAACACCACCCGGGGAGCCGGGCCGGGGGCCCGTCCGACGCAGACGATCGCGACCCCGCCCGGCACCGACGCCGTCAGGGGCAAATCGCCCTGCGAAGCCGATGCCGCTGCAGCGAGCGCGAGACCGGCTGCGATCCCACTAAGGAGGCACGGGGCAGGCATTTCATTCCTTTGGTTGACGAGCTGCTATTTTCCCCCGATTTCCGACTTTGCGAACAAGCTGAGAAATCATGCCCTGAGGACCGGCAGACTCAACGGTGTCGTCGCGGCGGTCATGAATTTCCTACGGTGTGAAAAACGAACGCGCCGGATGGATATGTCCGGAGCATAATTGTGGCTTCCGGCCCGTCGGTTCTCCGAAGCCCCTGACGCGCGCCGACATGCGACCCCCTGCCCCGAGGAACAACCGATGATCGGCGAGTGCAGTCCCGCGAGCTCCTACAACACTTCGGTCGCGATGGAGTTTTTCCGCTTCGCCGGCAGACCCAAGACCTTCGCCAAGGGCAAGAAGATCTTCTCCGAGAACCAGAGGGGCATCCCGTTTCTGCTCATGCCGAACCGGATGTACCTACTCCTCGACGGCGAAGTCGGCATATTTTCCAGGGACAGACCCGTGGCCACGGTCCGGCCGGGCCAGATTTTCGGCGAGATGGCCTCGATCGACCAGGGGCCGCGCACCGGGACGGCGGTGGCGAGGTCGGCTTGCCGCGTCATCGCGCTCGACAACCGGCAGCTCCAGACCGCGCTGGGGAGATACCCGGAGTTCGCTCTCATGCTGATGAGCGTCATGATCGGCCGCCTGCGCGAATCCATCGGCCGGCTCGGCGGCTCCGAGTCGCCCGTGACCGGAACCCGGCGGAGGCAATCGGTGCCGCTGCGCAAGGATCTGATCGAAGACCTCGCGCGCGTGCTCAGTTCCGACGCGCAGCTCAGTTACGAAACCGGGGCCACCATCGTGAGGGAAGGCCAGATCGGAGTGCTGATGTACGTGGTCCTCAAGGGCAAGGTGGCGATCCGCGTCGGCGGCAAGCTGGTGGAGAACGTGGGCCCGGGGGGGCTGTTCGGCGAAATGGCGCTGGTCGACCGCACACGGCGGCTCGCGAGCGCCGTCGCGGAAAGCAACTGCAAGCTGCTCGCGATCAACCGCAACGCGTTTCTCAACCTGGTGAAGCACAGCCGCCGCTTCGCCGCCTCGCTGCTCGCCGCCGTGAGCGCGCGGGCACGGTACACGGCCTTGCGTTAGAGCGGAGCTCCGTGAAATGAAAACGGCGGCCAAGGCCGCCGTTTTTGCGTTCTGTTTCCGGGAACTCAGTAGCCGAGCCACTTGGTGAGCACGGCGAGCTGCTGCGGGTCGCCGCTCTCGTAGCCCTTGTAGCCGATCTTCGCGAGGATCTTCTGGCCGGCCTCCGACTTGTCCAGGCCGAGCATCATCGCGCGCACTTTCTCCAGGTTCGCGTCACTCATCTTCGACGAGGCGATCATGTGCTTGATCGGCACGGGCTTCGACTCGAACAGCACCGCGCCGCCCTTTTCCTGCCACTGCTTGATCACCGCGCCGGAAGCCGACACGCCCACGTCGCTGAATCCGTTCTCCACGAAGAAGGGCACCGCGTCCTGATACCGGGTGGTGCGAATGTCCGCCTTGGTCGAGTCGATGCCGAGGTCGCGCATCGTGGCGCGGGTGATCACCGCGGTGATCGAGTCCGGATCGGGCATTCCGAAACGCATGCCCTTCATGTCCGCCGGCTGCTTCATCTGCGCATCCTTCTTCACGAAGAAACGGGCCTTGTATTCGGTGTACCCCTTGGTCAGCACCACCAGCCGATATTTGCCGTCGCGCAACGATACGAGGGAATGATGAGCCGGGTGCACGAACGCGAGGTCGTACTGCTGCTCGTCCAGCCCCTTCCTGAGGACCGGGTACTGGTCGACGGGAACGACTTTGACGGTGGTCTTGAGCTGCTTTCCAAGCAGGTCGGCCAGGTCCTTGTACTTCTCGCGGATCTCCGAGGGCGTGACGTAGTACGTGACGCCTTCGTTGACCGCCAGGATGAGTTCGGCCTGTACGGGCCCCGCGGCGAGCAGCGCGACGACGAAGGATGCGAGGAGGGAGGCGAGCATTCTCATGTTTGTTCTCCGAAAACTGGGTCTTTGGAGCTGAGTCCACCCTATTCGAGCAACATGCATGCCCAAGTCATGCAGACCGGGCCGGCCGAAAGCTTCGTGTCAGGTTTGGGTGCCTCCCGGACAGCCACGGGGTGCCTCCGCCGGGAAACGAGTGGGTCCCCCACCCCCCGCCGGGGCCTATGCGTGCTCGGCCAAGGTGGAGCCGGTGCGTTGCCCTGTCGGTAATTCGTAATTAGTTGATATTCGGGACACCCGGAGGACCTCAAGCGCTCCGATACTTTTCCTTCGCCCCGCGGGCGAGCGCCATGCCGTGCCCGGGCCGGTCGGGAATTCGGAAATAGCCCTCCGCCGCCGCTGCCGTACGCGGGCACCCTGTCCGTCACCGCGCCCCAGAGCCTGTAGAGCGGCAACCCCGCGGCTTTGCCGGCGATGTCCCACAGGCCGATGTCGAGCGCGGAGAGCGCGTAGGCCGCGACGCCCTGCTTCTTGATGCCCATGTCGGCGCGGAACATGCGCTCCCACAGACGCTCGACGAAGAGCGGATCCTCGCCGAGGACGACCGGCCTCAAGCGCGTTTCGAGATAGACGAGCACGGCCTCCGCGCCGCCGCCGCCGAAGACGAGGCTGTAGCCCAGGCCCGCGATCCCCTCGTCGGTCGAAATTTCCGCGACGACGAGCTTTTGCTGCGCGTAGTTCAGCGCCATCGGTTTGGGCGTGGGAACGGTGAGGATGAAGCTGTCGATGGAGGTGATTTTCATGGTGTCTTATATCTGGACGTCGGGCGCCGGTGGTCAATCCGCACCTAACCCGCCGAACCCGCGGCCCAATCGACGCTGAAGGCGACGCCGTAGGCAACGGCCAGGGCGAGCACGAATACGACCAGGCCGCGCCCTGCGGTTTTCGGAACGCCGATCTCATCCAGGTAGCGCTTGATGAGATAGGCCGCCACGAAAAATGCGACCGTCGAAATCACGAGGCTGAGCATGCGCGCATTGTACCGGGGGTCTCCCGATCGGCCGCGACGCCTCCCCGGCTTGCCGAAGCAGACGGAAAGGTGCATTCTGATGCCCGCATCCAAGGGGGATTTCATGAAGACGAAAAAAGCTCCGTACTTGGGCGTCGCGGGGTTCGCCGCCGCCGCGCTTCTGGCCGCCTGCCTGAGCACCCAGGGCACCGGGAGCGCCGGCGGGAGCGACATCGGCGGCGTGGTCACCAGTCCGAACGGCCCCGAAGCCGGCGTCTGGGTGATCGCCGAGACGACCGACCTTCCCACGAAATTCGCCAAGCTCGTCGTCACCGACGACCAGGGCCGCTATCTCATCCCGGACCTACCGAAAGCCAACTACAGCGTGTGGGTGCGCGGCTACGGCCTGGTCGATTCGCGCAAGGTGAGCGGCACGCCGGGAAAGACCCTCAATCTGACGGCGGTGCCCGCGCCCAGCGCGGCCGCGGCAGCGGAATACTATCCCGGCATGTATTGGTATTCGATGATCAACATCCCGGCCAAGAGCGAATTTCCCGGCACCGGCGAGAAGGGCAACGGGATCTCTTCGAACATCAAGACCCAGGAGCAGTGGGTCGACACCGTCAAGAACGCATGCCAGTCGTGCCACTCGCTCGGCAGCAAGGGCATGCGCACGGTGCCGAAGGAATTCGGCCCCGGTGTCGCGGGCTGGGCGCGCCGCACGCAATCCGGACAGGCCCTGACGCAAATGGCGCTCGGACTCGGTTACATGGGCGCCGAACGCGCGTTGAAGGAGTACGCCGACTGGACCGACCGCATCGCCGGCGGCGAGCTGCCCCATGCCAAGCCCGGGCGCCCGCAGGGCGTCGAGCGCAACATGGTCGTCACCATGTGGGATTTCTCGACGCCGAAATACTATCTCCACGACGGCATCTCGACCGACCGGGACAATCCGCGGCTCAATGCAAACGGCCCGATCTACGGCGCGCCCGAGGAAAGCACGGACCTGATCCCCGTCCTCGACCCGGTGACGCACACCCCCTCGCAGATCAGGCACCCCGTTCCCAATCCCAAGACGCCGTCGTCGACCAGCCTACCGATGCAACCCTCGGCTTACTGGGGCAAAGAGCCGATCTGGGACGGGCACTCGAGCATTCACAACGCGATGATGGACTCCGAGGGCCGCGTCTGGTTCAGCGCGCGCATCCGCCCTGCGGCCAATCCCGACTTCTGCAAGAAGGGCTCGGACCACCCTTCCGCGAAAGTCGCGCCGCAGGATACCTCGTCGCGCCAGCTCTCCGTGTACGACCCGAAGACAGGCAAGTGGCAGCACGTCGACACCTGCTTTTCCACGCACCACCTGTACTTCGGCCACGACGCCAACAAGACGCTGTGGCTCTCCGCGGGCGGCCCGGCGAGCGGCGTGGTCGGCTGGGTGAACACCAAGCTGTTCCTCGAGACTGGCGACTCGGCGAAATCCCAGGGCTGGACGCCGATCATCGTCGACACCAACGGCAACGGCAGGCGGGACGAGGGCGACACCCGGTTGACCGCCGCGTTCTACGGCATCATGCCGAGCCCGGTGGACAATACGGTGTGGGGTCAGTCGATGGGCATCGGCTTCGGCCGCATGGACCAGCCCGGCTACGTCATCCACATCATCCCGGGGTCCAACCCCGCCGAGACCGCGCTCTCGGAGGTCTTCGTGCCGCCCGAAGGCGCCTGGAGCCCGCGCGGCATCGACATGGACCTCAACGGCGTCGTCTGGACGCCGCTCGCGAGCGGGCACATCGCGAGCTTCGACCGCAGGAAGTGCAGGGGGCCGCAGAACGGACCCGAGGCGGCGAGCGGCAAGCTCTGTCCGGAAGGCTGGACGCTCTTCAAGATGCCCGGGCCGCAATTCAAGGGCCTGGACTCCTCGGGCAGCGCCAACCACGCCTATTACATCTGGGTGGACCGCCACAACACCCTGGGGCTGGGGGCCAACGTGCCGATCGCCTCGGCCAACGGCGCCGAGTCGCTGCTCGCGGTGGTGGACGGCAAGATGGTGGACCTGCGCGTGCCGTATCCGCTGGGCTTCAACACCAAGCTCGTGGACGGCCGCATCGACGATGCGGGCGCAGGCTGGAAAGGCAAAGGCCTGTGGACGATGTCGGGCACGCGCACGGTGTTCCACAACGAGGGCGGCACGCAGAACCGGCCCAAGGTCTACAAGATCCAGATTCGTCCTGATCCGCTCGCGAACTGACGCATCGCCTGAGGGCGGTGCGTTCTCGGTAAACCGAACGCCCCGGGATTTCCCGGGGCGTTTTTTTCCAAGGAGGATTCGCCATGAACGCCAGGAAACCCTTTCGCTCCTTCGCCGCGCTCGCCACCCTCGCCTTCTCCTTCGCGGCGGCGCCCGCGCGAGCGCAAAGCGGCAACCATCTGGAAATCATCCACCACCCGAACTACGACAAGAGCGTGTTCATGCCGTTTTCGCCCGCGATCAAGGTGAAGAGCGGCAAGATCCTCTGGCTCGCCGGCGGCACCGCGCTGCCCGTGTATCACGACCATCCGCACAAGCGCGAGCAGATCCTCAAATACCTGACGAACGACCTGGAGGCTCAGGTGCGCCAGACGATGGACGGCATCATGGAAACGCTGAAGGCCGCGGGCGCCTCGCCCAAGGACGTGGTGCACGTATTCATCTTTCGCGCTCGCCCGCGCATGGGCGACATCGGCAAGGCGAGCGCCGTGGTGAATTCCTACTTCGCGCCCCACAACCACAAGCCGACCACGACCAACCTCGCGGTGCTCGAGCTGGGCGAGCCGGAGCAGCTTGTGGAGATCCAGGTCGTCGCCGTGGTGGATTGATCCACCGGCGTCGTTCGCCGCGCGCCGCTACACCTTCAACCGCGGCGATCCTTCGTCGGCCATGCTCCGACCGAGATCGGCCGCGTAGCGAACAGCGCCTTTCGCGGTTTCGAACAGCGGGGTCAGCCCGGGAAACGACTGGCTCTTCGACAAGGCGTTCGCACACGCCATCCGCGTGATCGTGAGCCGGGGCTGCCACTTGTTCCCGTCCCCGAGGTGAAACGCGCTCGCCTCGATCAAATATCTCCCGCGCTCCTCGCGGTGCATGGGCATGAATCTCCTTCCTCGCAGCGATCACGGTAACACATCTACGGATCGCTCGATGAAGGCCGGGGAGAGGTCAAACGGTTTTCAAATCGACCGCAGAGGTCTTGCCGTTCTGCCCTTGTTCGAGCTGGTAGGAGATCTTTTGATTCTCGTTGAGAGTGCCGAGTCCGGCGCGTTCCACCGCCGAGATATGCACGAACACGTCCTTGGACTTGTCGTCAGGCTGAATGAAGCCGAAACCCTTGCTCGGGTTGAACCATTTCACTGTGCCGATAGGCATGGATGCTCTCTATGAATGAAGTCGCCCCGTGCCGGAGTGCGCAGGGCATCAAATTGTCGGTGGGGGAAACCAGAATCGACGTACCCGGAGGGGATGCCGAGGACTGACCCAAGTGGAATTCGATCCTGCCAGTATAGCAAGGACGCAGGCGAAGCGCGTTGGAGTCGGCGGCGGAAACGAAAACGGCCAGAGCGCGCCCCGGCCGTTGTTCCTGGATAGAAAAACGATCCGACTCAGGTGCCGCGCCCCCACAAGCCGCAGTAGCGCCGCGTCACGAACTGCAGGTTGTTCTCGTAGCCGGGCCACTTCTCGTATTTCGGCAGCTTGACCTCTTTCTCCGCCGGCTCCCAGCATTTCCCTTCGCGTGCAGCGACCTTCACCGCCGCCGAGGCGTCCTGCAGAAAAGTGAGCTGCTCCTGGGCGTCCTTCTTCGTGCCCAGACGGTCGCCCGGCTGCCCCGGGTGACCCGGGATCAGGCGTTCCCAATCCATCGCCAGCACCTGCTTGATCGACTGCTCCGCCTCCAGGGGATAGAAATCGATCATGCCGCGGCCCGGTATGGAGCCAACCGGGAGGAAATCCACCACGAAAAGGATCTTCTCCTTCGGCAGCCGCATGACGATCGAGCTGTCCGAGTGGTTGAGACCGACGTAGGTCAGCTCGAGCGCGGTGCCGCCGAGCGTGATCGTCCTCTTCTCGTCGAACGTCTCGTCGGGCAGCGGCGTGGCCGGATCTCCGAGGACGGCGAGGCGTTCCTTCGCTTTCTTGTGGGAGACGATTTTCGCCCCGGCGTCCTTGAACGCCTGGCCGCCGGCGACGTGGTCGTAATGGTGATGGCTGTAGATCAGGTACTTGATCGGCTTGTCGGTGACCTTCCTGATCTCGGCCACGTACGCGGCGCCTCCCTGCGGACGCCCGTAGGCGACCGGGTCGGTGGCGATCACGCCGTCCCGGGTGACGACGAACATCGCCTGGTGGTTGCCGTTGCGGAAGATGTATACGCCCTCCGTGCCGTCGACCTTCGTGGTCCCGATCTGCGGGCGCGCCGGCGCCTGCGACCAGACCGCTGAGGCCGCCGCCAGCCCGCAGGCGAGAGCTGCAAGAAATATGCGTTTCATGTCTCCTCCTTGTTGATTGTGCGATGCTCTGCTAAAACAGGCCGCGGACCGCGATTATTCCCCTTGGACCGGACCTCTTTCGCAATGCTACTTGGATTGCCCTGCCTTGTCCGCTGCCAAGGCCCCTGCCCCCGGCGCAGCGCGCTACACTTTCCCCATGCCTGAATCGCCGCGCCGCATCATCCACGTGGACATGGACGCGTTCTATGCGTCGGTCGAGCAGCGCGACGATCCCGAGCTTCGCGGCAAGCCGGTCGCAGTCGGCGGCCCGGCCGCCTCGCGCGGCGTGGTGGCCGCTGCGAGCTACGAGGCGCGCGCTTTCGGCGTGCGCTCGGCGATGCCGATGGCCCGCGCGCTGCGCCTGTGCCCGGAACTCATTGTCGTGCGGCCCGACTTTGCGCGCTACCGCGCGGTCTCGCAGCAGGTGATGGCGATCCTGCGCTCCTGCACCCCCCTCGTCGAACCGCTGTCGCTCGACGAGGCCTACCTCGATGTCACCGACAATCTCTGGGGCGAGCCTCTCGCGAGCAATGTCGCGAAGAGGCTGAAAGCGCTCATTCGCGAGCAACTGAATCTCAGCGCCTCCGCGGGCGTCGCGCCCAACAAGTTCCTCGCCAAGATCGCCTCGGGCTGGAAGAAGCCCGACGGGCTCACCGTGATCGCGCCCGAGAGAGTCGAGGAGTTCCTGCGCGAGCTGCCGGTCGAGGTGCTCTCGGGCGTGGGCCCCGTGACCGCGAAAAAGCTGCGCGCAATCGGCATCGAACGGCTGCTCGACGTGCGCGCGGCGGAGGACGAGCCGCTGCGCGGCGCGGTGGGAAGCCTCGCCGGCTGGCTGAAATCGCTCTCGCGCGGCGAAGACCCGCGGCCGGTCGAGCCCGACCAGCGGCGTAAATCGCTCTCCGACGAGAACACCTACGAGAAGGACCTCACGGACCTGGAGCAAATCCGCGGCGAGATCGAGCGCATCGCGCGCCGCACCGCAGAAGGGCTGGCGAAGAGGAAATTGCGCGCGCGCACCGTGACCATCAAGGTGCGCTACGCGGATTTCACCACCGTCACCCGCAGCCACACTGCAGCCGCGCCCACGTGCAACCCCGGCGAAATCGCCGCGCGCGCCTTGGCGCTCCTGGCCCGCACCGACGCCGTGCGCCGGCCGGTGCGCCTGCTCGGGGTGGGCGCGCACGGGCTGCTCGAAGAGAGCGAGCTCGTCCCCTTTCCCGGGTCGCTGCCGTTTTGACCGATATGACAACGAGGGAGGCGACATGATCGACCGCCGCGAGTTCCTGAAGATCGCCGGCTTGACGGCCGCCTGGCCTTGCGCCGGCGCATGGGCGCAAGCGCCCGGCGTCCTCGTCAACGATCTGCACTCTCAGCTCAATCCGACGCGCGTCGATCGCGTCGTGGAACCGGACTCGCTCGATGCCGCGCGCGCGGCGATCGCCGCCGCCAAGCGCGAGAGCCGCGCCCTGTGCATCGCGGGCGGCCGCCACGCGATGGGCGCCCAGGCCTTCGCCACCGACGGCGTCCTGATCGACATCCGCAAGCTCGACCGCGTGCTCGGCTTCGACATGGAGCGCGGGCTGATCGAAGTCGAGTCCGGCATGCAGTGGCCGAAGCTCCTCGCGGAGCTCACCGAGGCGCAGCGCGGGCGCGCGAAGCAGTGGGGCTTCGCGCAAAAGCAGACCGGCGCCGACCGCCTCACCATGGGCGGCTGCCTCTCGGCGAACGTGCACGGGCGCGGCCTCACGCTTCCGCCCTTCGTGGGCGACGTGGAATCGTTCAGGCTGCTCGATGCGGCGGGCGATCTTCTCACCTGCAGCCGCACCGAGAACCCCGAGCTCTTCCGCCTCGCCATCGGCGGCTACGGCCTGTTCGGCTTCATCTATTCGGTGACGCTGCGCCTGGTCCCCAGGCGCAAGCTCGAGCGCGTGGTCCAGGTGCGCGACATCTCAGAGCTGCCCGCCGCCTTCGCCGGCCGCATCCGCGACGGCTTTCTCTACGGCGACTTCCAGTACTCGATCGACGAGAGCTCGGACGGCTTCCTTCGCCGCGGCGTCTTCTCCTGCTACCGGCCGGTAGCCGACTCGACGCCGATTCCGCCGGCGCAGAAGGAGCTTGCGGAGCGGGACTGGACCCAGCTCCTCTATCTCGCGCACGTCGACAAGGCCGCCGCCTTCAGGCGCTACGTCGGCCATTACCTCGCGACGAACGGGCAGGTGTACTGGTCGGACGAGCACCAGATGAGCATCTACTCCGACTACTACCACCGAGAGATCGACCGCAGGCTCAAGACGAAGGCGACCGAGGCGATCACAGAGATCTACTGCGAGCGCGGCGCGCTCGAGCGCTTCATGGTCGACGTGGCCGCGGACGCGCGCCGCAGCGAGACGGAAATCATCTACGGCAGCGTCCGCTGGATCGAGGCGGACCGCGAAAGCTTCCTTGCCTGGGCGAAGAAGCCCTACGCCTGCGTGATCTTCAACCTGCACGTGGAGCACACGCCCAGGGGCATCCGCCGCGCCTCCGACGCGTTCCGGCGCCTGATCGACCTGGGCATCAAATACGGCGGCAGCTACTACCCGACCTACCACAAGTATGCGACGCGCAAGCAGGTCGAGACCTGCTACCCGCAGTTCGCCGAGTTCCTGAAGCTCAAGCTCAAGCACGATCCCGCGGAAGTCTTCCAGAGCGACTGGTACCGCCACTACCGGAAAATGTTCGCCTGATCCGGCGCGCCAAGCGGTTGCGCGACCGCGGCTGAACTCCCGCCTAGCCTGCTTCCAGCGGCTCGATCAGCTTCTCGCTGTCTTCCTCGGTGCGGTTGATGCCGCGCCCCACGCGGACGAGCTCGAAATCGACTTGCGCATGCTCGTCGATCAGCGCGGCCGCCCGGGCCGGATCGGTCTGCGCCGGATCGAGCCATCGCGCGTGGACTTCATCGGGAAGCACGACCGGCATGCGCTCGTGGATCTCGCCCGCGCGCCCCGCGCCCGGACGCGTCAGGACGGCGCAGGTCAGAGTCGGCTCGGGATCGCCGGGGGCTTTCCATCTGGACATGAGCCCCGCGAAGCACAGCGGCCGGCGGTCCTTGCGGGTGATGTAGTAGGGCTGATTGACCTTCACGACCTCGCCCGTCGCCTTGTCGATGCGTTCCTCCTCGCGCCATTCGTACCAGCCGAGCGCGGGCAGCAGGCAGCGCGCGCGCGACAGCGCCTCGCGCCACATGCCGTTCGCGCCGGCGGTCTCGACCTTCGCGTTGAACCTGCCGAGCGGGGGCTTCGCTTCCTTCCACCAGTACGGCACGAATCCCCAGCGCGCGTGCGCAAGCTCGATCTCCGGGGAAGCGGCGTCGCGCCTGAGCATGATGACGCGCATCGTCGGCGCGACGTTGTAGCGCGGCTTGCCGAACGGCGTCTTCCAGTTGCGGCGGCCGATGTGCCAGGCGCGCTCGACCGCGGCTTCCTCGGGAGAAACGTAACGCCCGCACATGCCGGCATTCTATCGCGCTGAAGCGCGCCTATAATCCCGCAATGACCCTGAACGCCGCAAAAATCGAAGGCCTGGTCCCGGGAAGAATTTCTCGGCCTGATCGGACAGCGCGGGGTGTAGCTCAACGCAGAGCGCGCCACGCGCTCGCGAGCCAGGGCTGTTGCTCGCGCGGCAGGCCTTCGGGCCGGTAGTAGTGCGTCAGCTCGGCGAATCCCGCGGCGGTCATGAAACGCCGCCAAGCTTCCAGGTCGTGGTACGCGCCGTAGCGCCCGCGGTTCCACCCCTCCTCGTTGCCGCCGTGCGGGTTCGAGCTGAACAGCACGCCGCGCGGCTTGAGCGTCGCATGCAGCTCGCGCAGAACCCGCGGCAGCTCCTGGCTCGGCACGTGAAACAGCACCGCGTTGGCGAACACGCCTTCGAAACGCGCATCGGGCAGAGCCAGCCCGAATAAATCCTGCTGCCACACCTCGCAGCGGCTGTGCTCGCGCGCCATGGCCGCGAAGCGCTCCGATCCCTCCAGGCCGACCGCGACGTGGCCGAGCCCGGCGAACGCCTTCAAGTCCCGGCCCGGCCCGCAGCCCAGGTCGAGAATCGCGAACGGCGGCTCGCCCTCGATGTATTTGAGCAGCGCCGCGATGTTCTGGCTGACGTCGTGATCGCGCGTGCCCTTCCAGAAGTCCCCGGCACGCTGGTTGTAGTGGTCCAGGGTCCGGGCGGAGATGTCATCCAGATCGCGTCGCGTGAGCGTCATGTTCGGAAGATTCGCCTTCGTAGGTGCGCCGTCTTCCAGAACGCGAACGCGCTCACGCAGCGCTCTCCCTCACCACCGTGGTGATGCGCCAGCGCGCGAACTCCATCTCGAATTCCGGCAGCGTGAGGAATCCCATGCAGGAGTACGCACCCGGCTGCGCGACGCCGCCTTGCGCGAGCTTGCGCGCGAGCAGGATGGCGGCCATGCAGGGAATCTCGGGGCCGTGCTGCGCGTCGGCCGTCAGGTGCCATTCGATGCGCGCGCGGCTTCCGTCGGGCCGCCTGCCCGTAACGTTCACCAGCATGCCGCCGAGATCCCCGCCGAAGACGTCCATCCACGAGGCGATCCGGGCCAGGGGCTTCGCCCAGCGCTCGATCGGCAGGGCCATGCCCCGCCGACGCAACAGGGCGGCGAGCCATAGCGCGAACTGCTGCGCGCCGACTTCGAGCGAGGCGCGGAACTCCATCGTCCGTACGCCGGGATAGCGCTTCGGAAAAAGCTCGAGGTCCGGAACGTCGCAGGCGGCGGCCCAGCGCCCGCCCAGGCCGTAGAAGCGCAGGCGCTTCAGCTCCTGCCAGCCCCACGCGTCGCGCCATGCGCCGCCGCTCCGCCACTTGAACCGCCGCCCGGCGTAGCCGAGCACGGCCGCGACCGTCGCTTCTCCCCGCGGCGCGCGCTGTCCCGGCGCGATCGCGATCTGGATTTCCTCGATCTGCGCGAGGCGCCCGATCAGGCTGTCGATCACCGCGGAAGAAAGGGCAGGCACGCTGCTCGCGCCCGAGATGGCGACGCGCTGCGCGGCGCGCGCGGCCGAATGCACGTGGTGCGAAAAGCGCGCGACGAACTGCCGGCCGTCGGCGAGATCGAGGTAGTGCGCGCCGGCTGCCAGCGCCCCGAGCGCGACCCGGTAGTCCTGCGACTGGAACGGCCCGGCGCAATGGATCACGAGTCCGGGGGCGAGGCGCGCGAGCGCACGCGGGAAGTCGCGCGCTGAGTGATCCAGCCGAGCGTGCTGCACGTTCAGATCCAGGAGGCCGCCCCGCCCTGAGTCCGGATTGCGGCTCGCGGCGACGACCTCCATCGCAGCCGACCCGGCGAGAGCGCGGCAGACGCGAGCGCCGAAATTGCCGTAACCGCCGATCACGACGACGCGCAATGGATTGTTCCGGTCGAGAACTGGACGGGATTCTAACCGGCGAAGCAATCGGGGGCGAACCCCTCTACAATCGCCAGGTTTCCCTCGCCCCGCGAGCCCATGCCCGACACAAGCGAAACAAGCCAACCCGTTTCCGCAACGGTCCCCTCCGACGCCGAGTGGCACACCGACCGCGCGCTGCCGCGCGCCCTCGCGCGCATCCTCGCGCTCGACGATTTCGAGGAGCCGGCGCGCCGCTACCTGCCGCGGCCGATGTTCGGCTACGTCTCGGGCGGGGCGGAGACCAACGCGTCGCTGCGCGCGAACCGCGCCGCGTTCGACGAGATCGAGCTCAGCCCTCGCGTGTTGGTGGACGTCTCCGCGCGCACGGCGAAGACGACGCTCTTCGGCCGCAGCTACGGCGCGCCGTTCGGGTTCGCCCCCATGGGCGGGACTTCCATGGCGGCGTATCGGGGCGACATCGTGCTCGCGCGCGCGGCGGCGGGGGCCAACATCCCGATGATCATGAGCGGCGCGTCGCTCGCGCGCCTGGAGGAGGTGCGCGCGGCGGGAAGCACCGCCTGGTTCCAGGCCTATCTTCCCGGCGAAACCGGGCCCATCACGCGCCTGGTCGAGCGCGTCGCGCGCTCGGGTTTCGACACGCTCGTCCTCACCGCCGACGTCCCGGTGAGCGCGAACCGCGAGAACAACGTGAGGAGCGGCTTCAGCCGGCCGCTGCGGCCGACGCTGCGCCTCGCGTGGGAGTGCTCGCTCCGCCCGCGCTGGCTCTTCGGGATGTTCCTGCGAACGCTCCTCGTGGACGGCATGCCGCACTTCGAGAACATGGGCGCGCGCATCCCGCTCATCACCCGCGCCTCCCGCGGGGACGGGGAGCGCGACCGGCTCGCGTGGACGCATCTCGAGCTGATGCGCAGGCTGTGGAAGGGGCGCCTCGTGCTGAAAGGCGTGCTCGACCCGGAGGACGCGCGCATCGCCCGCGAGAGCGGCGTCGACGGCGTCATCGTGTCGAACCACGGCGGGCGGCAGCTGGACGGCGCTCTAGCGCCTTTGCGCGCGCTCCCCGCGGTGGTTGCGCAGGCGGGCGGCATGACGGTGATGATGGACGGCGGCATCCGCCGCGGCACCGACGTCCTGAAAGCGCTCGCGCTCGGCGCGCAGTTCGTCTTCGTCGGCCGGCCGTTCCTCTACGCGGCCGCGATCGGCGGGGAAGCCGGCGTGCGCCACGGTATCGGGCTCCTCTCCGAGGAGATCGAGCGGGACATGGCGCTCCTGGGGATCACCGCGCTCGCGCAGATGACGCGCGAACGGATCAGGCCGCGACACGCTTCATCCACATGAACGCCTGAAGGGGTCAACCATGAAGCCTTTCTCGAAACTCACCAAGGGGATCATCGCCATGTCGGCACTGGCAAGCACGTCGGTTCTTGCCGCAAGCTTCGTCTACGTCTCTCACGCCGAGGACGGCGACATCGGCGCCTGGAGCATGCGGGCGGACGGGGCGCTCGCGCCGCTCGCGCGCGTTCAGGCGGCGAAAGTGGTGATGCCGATGGCGGTGAGCCCGAACCGGCGCCTTCTCTACGCGGCCTCGCGCTCGAAGCCCTTTACCGTGCACGTCTATTCCATCGACCCGGGCTCGGGGGCGTTGAAGCTCCTGTCCAGCGCGCCCCTCGCGGAGAGTTTCCCGTACATCTCGCTCGACCGGAACGGGCGCTTCCTCTTCGGCGCCTCCTACGGCGGGCACCTGGTGAGCGTCAACGCGGTCGGCGGCGACGGGCGCGTTTTGGCGGAGCCCTTGCAGGTGATCCCGGTGGGCCGCAACGCCCACTCGATCCTCGTGGACACGTCGAACCGCTTCGTCTACGTCCCGAACCTCGGCACCGACCAGATCTTCCAGTTCGTCTTCGACGAGAAGACCGGGCGGCTCGCCTCGAACACGCCCGCGGTCGTCCAGATGAAACAAGGGACGGGCCCGCGCCACTTCATCTTCTCCTCCGACAACCGGTTCGTGTACCTCCTCTCGGAGCTCGTCGCCACGGTGACGACGCTTTCCTTGGACGGCAGGACCGGCCTTCTGACCGAAGTGAGCTCGGCCTCCGCCCTGACGCCGGATTCCAGGCTCCAGCCCGGCGCGCCGCGCGGGGGGATCGGCGCCCCCGGCGGCCCGCCGCCGCGCAACACCGACAACGACATCTGGGCCGCGGACCTGCACCTGACCCCGAACGGAAAATTCCTGTACGCCTCCGAGCGCACCTCGAGCACCCTCGCCGCGTTCAGCGTCGATTCGGCGAGCGGGAAACTCTCGTATCTCTCGAGCGCGCCGACGGAGAAGCAGCCGCGCGGATTCGCGATCGATCCCAAGGGAAGATTCCTCGTCGCGTCCGGGGAAAAATCGGAAACCATCTCCGTTTATGCGATCGACCCGGCGAGCGGCGCGCTCAAGCTGCTGCAGAAGTATCCGACGGGGAAAGGCTCGAACTGGGTGGAGATCGTCGGCTTCGATTGAAGTCGGGCGCGATACGCAGGGGACAGATCCCCTCATACTCCCCTAAATCAGGGCCGTTTCAATCGTTTTGAAACGGCCTCTCAGAAAATGATGCTGAGTCCGGCAAGAACGCCTTTGCCGCCCGCTTTCACCTTCACGCCGCTCGCGTCTTCGATCGTCGAGGAAACGTACTTGTACTGCATATTGAGGCCGACGTGCTCGAAACGCAGCTCCACGCCCGCCACGCCCTGGTAGGCCGGGCCCGATGCCTTTCCCGTGACGTCGCCGCTGTACCGGGCGGAGGCGAAACCGCCGCCGGCGCCCACGTAAGGATAGAACCAGTCTGCCACGTGCAGGTAATACTTTGCGTTCAACATGAATGCGGCCACTTCCTGCTGGCCGCTCAGAGGTGTTCCGTCGATGACCAGATTGTTCTTGAAGTAGAAGAGCTCGGCGCCCGCGGCAAAACCCGAGCTGCCGCGCCACTCGATCTCGAGGCCGTACACCGGCTTGGAAGCGGCCTCGAAGGTGCTTGGAGAGATCCCGAGCAGCTGTTTGGGCTGAGCCAGCTTGAACCTGCCTCCTTTTGCGATGAGCGCGATTTCCGAGCCGCGGCCCGATTCGGCGGAGGCCGGCACGAAAACGACGCCCGGTTGCGAGGCGCGCGGCTGCGAGGCGCCCGGCGCGGCGGCCGTCGCCGCCGGCACGGCGCCGGCCCAGCGGCTCTGCTCGAGCGAGCTGCGGCCCTCGGCCTCGCTTACCAGGCGCATCTCGGCCTGCACGACGGTCATGCCGTGGACGGCTTCGAGCTGCACGAAATAGCTCTGGTTGGCCGCGGCCTCGAACCTGAGCGAGGTCAGCACGCGATCGCCGGCGCGCAGGAAAGTGTGCCCGGGGTCGACGGTCACAGCGAGGAAAGTGCCGTCCGCCAGGTCGCCGGCGCGCTCCGCGTTCACGACCACCGGCACCAGCGCGGCTCTGGGCTCCCGGTCGCTCCGGAAAACGAATACCATCGCCTTGCCGGGCGGCAGGATGGCGCGACGCGGATCCTCCTCGGCGTGCGCGGGCGAGGCGGAAAACGGGCCGCAAAGCGCGAGCAAGATGACGCCGCTCGCCGTCATTCCTGCGCGCAGACGGTTCATGGGTGGACCTCCATCTTTTCTTCGCTCGCATGCGCGAGGGCGCGACGCGAACTATAGCGCCGGCCGGCCTTTCCCGCCTACGGATTGAGCAGCGGAATGCTCTTGTAGTCCGGCGACTTCGGTATCGACTCCAGATAGGCGTGGATGTCGGCGAGGTCCGCGTCCGGCAGGATCGCCTTCTGATAGGGAGGCATGGCGCCGTTGGTGTTGCGCACGAATGCCGAGAGCGCCTCGGGCGGCATCGGATTCGGCGCGAGCTTCGGGCCGGTCACGCCGCCCTGCCCCACGAAGCCGTGACACTGCCAGCAGCCGTGCTTCACGTAGGCGACCTTGCCCTTTTCGGCGGACGCGGCGGCCACGGCAAGCGGATTGAACGCGAAACCCAGGGCCGCCAGCGCAAGCAAACGAACTAAACGCATTGTCCGATCCCCCTTAACGCGGTTGCGTCCAGACGTTGAGCAGGGCCGGCTGGCCCGACTGCACCACCTTGACGGCTTCGCGAAGCGCGGGCCCGAGCTGCGCCGGATCCTTGATCGGCCCCTTCGCCCACCAGCCCATGGCTTCGGCGAGCTTGTGATATTCGACGTCCGGGTTCTCGATGCTGGTGCCGACCGGGCCCATGTCGCCGCCCAAGTTGGCGACGCGGTTGCGGAAATTCGACAGGCGCTGCACGTGCATCACCTCCTGGTGATAGCCGCGGTTGTTGTGCATCACGGAGAGCAAGGGGATCTTGTGCTTGGCCGCGGTCCACAGCACGCCGGGCGCGTACATCAGGTCGCCGTCCGACTGGATGCTGACCGAGAAGCGGCCGAGGTCGCGGTTGGCGAGCGCCGCGCCGACCGATCCCGGCGCGCCGTAGCCCACGCCGTAGCCGCCGGAGCGGCCGAGCCAGTGGTGGTGCTTCTCCATCGGCCAGAGCCGGTTCGGCCAGTTGCTGACGTTGCCTTCGGATGCGACCAGCGACCAGTCGAGGTCCTTGACCGCTCCGTACACCTCCATGCACAGGCGCGCCGTGCTGACCGGGCTCGCGTTCCAGCCGAGCGCCGCCGCCGCCCGGGTGCGTTCCCTGCCCTCGGCGTAGGCTTTCCTCGCGGCCTCGCCGCGCTTCTCGATCGCCGCCTTGCGCTCGTTGGGGATCGCCGATTTCACCGCCTCGATCAGCGCGGGCAAGGTCGCTTGCGCATCGCCCGCCATCGGCGCGTCGATGACCTGGAAACGCTGGAAGTCCTGGTAGTTCGCCTTGGTGTTGAGCTCGACCGAGCTGATGCTGATCAGCTTCGTGCCGGGCTTGATCCGCGTCGAGTTGGTGCCGATGCCCTCGTTCACGCCGTTGTCGGTGTAGGAATTCACCGTGCCCCAGAAGTCCGAGAGCTCCAGGCCGATGATGACGTCGGCGCTGCCGACCGCCGTCGGCGGCGCGGAGAGGTAATGCGTCCTCGGGAAGTTCTCGACCACGATCACCGGGTTCTGCGCTCCGGCGAGGAGCCGCGCCGCCTCCTTCACCGCGCCCGAGTCGCCCTGCGGCGGCGCGGTCGGCACGTAGCGCGGGACGTACGGCTTCTCGCCGCCGTGCTCCTTCATCGGCTCCTGCTGCAGGCCGGCGTCGAGGGAGATCGCCACCGGGCCGTAAGGCGGCGTCATCGCGATCTTGTAGGCGCGCACGAACGACTGCGCGAAATGCTGCAGCGACACCGGCGTGTCGTCCCACTTGGTGAAGTCGCGCACCAACGCGTTGATGTCCTGCGCGGAGTGGAAGGTCGGCACGCCCGGCGGCCGGTGCGCGGCATCGAGGTCGTTGCCGCCGACGACGATCAGCGGCACGCGGTCGCACCACGCGTTGTAAATGCCCATGGTGGCGTGCTGCAGGCCGACGGTGCCGTGGCACAGCGTCATCAGCGGCTTGCCGGCGACCTTGAAGTAGCCGTGCGCCATGCCGACCGCGGACTCCTCGTGCATGCAGGTGAGGAACTCCGGCATTTTGTTGCCGCCGTAGTTGATCAGCGACTCGTGGATGGCGCGAAAACTGGACGCGCAGTTCGCCGGCAGGTATTTGATGGCTAGCGTCTTGATGACGTCGACCATGAAGTCGGACCCGGGGATGCCTTTGACGCGCGCCAGCTCGCGCGGCGTTCCGGTCTCGGCCTCGGCGGCCTTGCCCGAGGGCGGCAGCGCGGAGGGCGCGCGCGGCGGGCTGGCCTGCGCCACGACGTCGGCTGAGCGCGCCGGCGTCATCGCGGTCGCGGCCCCCGCCGCGACGACACCCGTGAGAAACCTGCGGCGATCGGCCTTCGGACCCGGATCTTTGCGTGCCATGGTCTTCTCCTCTCCTTGGGCAAGTCCCGGCGGGGATTCTAATCCAGGCCTGTTATGCTTGCGTTCCATGGCGCTCAACCTCCTCCTCGTCTGGCTGATCAACGCCCTCGCGCTGCTCGCCCTCCCCTACCTCGTGCCCTCGGTGCAGGTGGACAGCTTCTACACCGCGCTTATCGCGGCCCTGCTGCTCGGATTCGTCAACTCGCTGATCCGGCCGCTCATCGTGCTGCTCACGCTGCCCGTCACCGTCCTCACGCTGGGATTGTTCATCTTCGTGATCAACGGGCTCCTCTTCTGGTTCGTCGCGTCCTTCGTCAAGGGATTCAGCGTCGCCGGATTCTGGTCGGCGTTTTTCGGCGCGATCGTCTACGCGCTCATCTCCTGGGCAGCGAGCGCGCTCGTGTTCCGGCGGCGCATCGTCGTCCTGCGGCGCGACGAAATCCGCTAGCGGAAGTCCTTCGGCTCCGGCTCAGTGCCGGTACATGTACCCCAGGTATGCGGCGCCGAACTCCGAATTGTCTGGCTTGGTGCTCGATCCGCTGTAGGACTGGCGGCTGTAGTCGACGGTGAAGGTGATGTTGTGGCCCCGGGCGATCTGCAGGGCGTACCCCGCTCCGACGAGGATTCCGAATCCGT
>WNFV01002380.1_pt1 | contig 35229 bp, 27 predicted proteins | sample 5400101 | NCBI WGS metagenome assembly WNFV01 (sample SAMN13153361, study PRJNA577476) | soil metagenome | isolation source: 115 cm soil or saprolite under grassland replicate 1 | place: USA:California | collected 2016-06-15 | reverse complement strand
GTTTTCGAGATGCCCTACATCATTGTCAATCGCGCCCATATGAAGAAGGTGGCCGAGAACAAAGAGGTCCAGAAGCAGCTTTTCGACGGGCTGCCGGCGAAAGGACTGAGAGTCCTCGGAGTTTGGGAGAACGGGTTTCGTCATATCACCAACAATGTCCGGCCGATCGCCAAGCCCGACGATCTAAAAGGCATCAAGCTGCGTGTGCCGGGCGGGGTATGGCGGGTCAAAATGTTTAAGACTTACGGCGCCAACCCATCGCCGATGCCGCTCGCCGAAGTCTACTCGGCTCTCCAATCGGCCGTGATGGATGGCCAGGAAAATCCCTTTCCGCAGATCTGGTCCGCCAAGTTTCACGAAGTGCAGAAATTTCTCTCGCTGAGCGGCCATGTTTATACCCCCGCGTACCTGGTGGTCAGCGAAGAGACGTGGAACAAAATTCCTAAGGATAGCCAAACCACACTCTCCCGGATCGCTGGGGAGATAGGAGACTTCGCTCGCTCGGAAGGCGAACGGCTGGACAAGGATCTGATGGGCAAACTCGCTCCGCCGATGAAAGCCAACGAGGTCGATAAGGACTCTTTCATCAAGGCATCCGGGGCCATCTATGAAGAGTTCGGCAAGGAGGTCTCGGGCGCGTCGGATTTAGTCAAACTGATCCAGTCGCTGCGATGAGCAGCACGGCTGAGTGCCACAGACTCAAAATTTCATCGCATCGCCCAGTCCTAACCAATGTTACTAAAGAAGTTCAATTGACGATGTCCGAAAGGCCTGGTCATCCGCAGCATCAACTCGCTTAGCCCGGTTGCATTTCCACCGTGGATAAATATTTTCGCCGCCTCGTCGATTGGGTTGAAGTCTGGACGGTGCTCCTCCTCGTGCTTATGGTTCTACTCGTCAGCCTCGGCGTCTTCTACCGCTATGTCCTAAACGCGTCGCTTTCGTGGTACGACGAGTTCGCGTCTTTTCTGCTCGTGTGGTTGACCTTCTACGGCGCGATTGTGGCCTGCTACCGGCGCCGTCATATCGGCTTTGAAATTGTCGTCGACCGCCTCATGCCGAACACGAGAAGAATCGTCGAGTTGATTGCCGAATCCTGCGTCCTTGGGTTCCAAGCGGTGCTCCTGTACCACGGCTGGCTGCTTATGCAAAGAATGGGCGATGAAACCACGGTCTCGCTAGTCTGGGTGAGAATGCGCTGGATTTATAGCGTCCTGCCGATCACGGGCGGCATGATGCTCGTGATCAGCCTGATGCGGTTCGTTCGCATCGCGACAGGGAATGAAAAGGAGAAGGAAGGCGGTGCGGCATGGAGTGGCTCATCCTCGCAGTAGTGATTCTCCTCACGCTCATCGACGTACCGATCGGCTTCGGCCTTTCCATCGCCGCGATTATTTTCCTGTTCTTTAAGGGGACAGCGTCTCTCAGCGTCGTTCCGCTGAACCTTTTTTCCGGCGCCTCCAGTTTTCCTCTTCTGGCCATTCCGCTTTTCATCCTGGCGGGCGGTTTGATGGATACTTCAGGGATTTCCCTTCGTCTGGTTAATATGGCCAACAGCCTGGTGGGGTTCGTTCGCGGCGGACTGGCGATGGTCACGGTGGTGGCGACGATGATTCAGAGCGAAATCTCCGGTTCATCGGTCGCCGATGCCGCCGCCATTGGTAACGTGGTGATTCCGGCTATGGAGAAGCGCGGCTATTCGAGAACATTGAGTGCGGCCATCGTCTCCAATGCTGCGTCGGCGGCGATTCTTATTCCGCCTTCGATCCCGATGATCATTTATGCCTGGATGGCCGAGGTGTCGGTGGCCAAGCTATTCTTTGCCGGATTTCTCCCTGGCTTCATCGCCTGCGGTGCCATGATGGCGCTCTGCTACTACTACGCGCGCAAGTACAATCTGCCCGTGGAGCAAGGATTCTCTCTGCGCGCGGTCGGCCGATCGACGATACACGCCTTTTGGGCGTTGATGATTCCGATCGTGATTTGGGGCGGGATCTTTCTTGGGATTGCCACGGCGACGGAAGTTGCGGCCCTCGCCGTGCTCGCCGCGCTGCTGATCGGCGTGTTCATTTATCGTGAGCTGCCCGTTCGCCAGCTTCAGCGCATCCTGCGGGACTCGGTATCGCAGACCTCCGTCGTCATGCTCATCGTCGCTTCTTCGGCAGTCCTTGGCTGGTACCTTACCAGCGAGCAGATTCCGCAAAAATTCGCCCGCATGATCTTGGAAACGACTGCTAACAAGTATCTGATTCTCCTATTCCTCAATCTTTTTTTCTTTGTCGCCGGAATGTTTCTCCATTCGGCCGCCGCCATCATCCTGATCGTTCCGATCGTGATGCCGCTGATCCGGCAGATCGGCGTAGACCCGATTCATTTTGGCATCATCGTGACGATCAATCTTGGCGTGGGACAGCAAACTCCACCGGTGGCGACGGTCTTGTTCACCACCGCCGCGATTGCGCGCGTCTCGTTCTGGGACGTTTTTAAACAAGGATGGCCCTTCACCCTCGTGCTCGCCCTAGTCACCCTGCTGGTGACCTATGTGCCATGGATCAGCCTGGGAGTGGTTAATCTTTTTCGTTGGTAATCGGACTCCATTCCACGCCCAGATCGGCAGAACAAATGCGCGCTGCCACCTTGATATTGCGCGGATTCATCGGCTAATTTACCAGCCACGGTTACGACTTTATCAATGGAGGCACAGTGAAGATCATCAGCGAATCAATTATCAAGAGCAATTCCGGCAAGACGTTTGTGGTCAAGAAAGGTCAGATCATCCGCGTCATCGGCGAGTCGACGGCAGATTACGTCGTGTTCAATCTGCACAACGTCAAAGAGCGCTTCGATCAGGCGCGCACCAAGGTGGACCAAGGGAAAATTTACGTGACGACGGGCGACGCGCTCATTTCGAAATACAACAACGTCATGCAGACCATCGTCAAAGACACCTATCGCGGCACCCATGACATGGAGAAAGGCATGTGCAGCACGTCTTTCTACAAAAAATGGGGCGATGAGATTTTCAAGATTTACGGCGGCGTTTGGAAAAGACTGGGAAGAAAAAAAGTTGTTGCGCCCAAGCATGGCTGCTGGGAAAACCTCGCCACGGCTCTAAGACCTCACGGTGTGCTGAAGGAAGACGTGCCGAGCCCGCTCAATGTATTTCAGACCATGGTGATCAACGCTAAAACCGGCAGCATGCGCTACTCGATGACCCGGCCGCGCCAGGGTGGCGACATGATGGACTTGCGCTGCGAGATGGATTGTCTCGTCGGTATCAGCGCTTGCCCGGAGGGGGGACGGGGGAAGGACCTCCGCGTCATGATCTACAAAAATTAGTCGGTTCAAACCGTTCAAGACGTTCAAATCGTTCAAGCCCCCTCCTTCATCCTCCCCCGCGACGCGGGGGAGGAAAGAGGTGGGGGATTAAACGGAGCGCAGCGGTTGAACGGCTTGAACTTTTTGAACAGAGTTCATTTATACAGTTTGTCGATAAACCCACTCGACTCTAACTCCTTCAGAAAACTGATGTCCGTAAAGTCAGACGGCTTCGCCTGTGCGGCTTTGGGATTCTTAATCTTCAACTGGTCAAGGTAAAGCTGGATACCGGGCTCGGTGGGATAGGGAACTTTGAGCGTAAGTTTGGCGACGATTTCGTTATAGGATTCTTCGACCGATTTTGTGTCTTTGATAGCGAGATATTTTTGTAAAATCTTTTGTGCGCCCTTCGGATTCGTCAGGTTGTAATGGCTGCCCTCGACGTACGCCCTGATAAAACGGCGCACCGTGTCGGGTTTTTTCTTGATGTAATCCCGCGTGGTGGCCACACCGTTTTGCTGCCATTCGACATCGAGTTTGGTGAAATCCAGCAAGGAGCGCATGCCGATCTCTTTGGCCTTGAGAGTTTCCGGCGCCTGCAGCAGCGTGGCCTGCAGCGCGTTGGTCTGCATCGCCGCGAGGCGCGAAGGGATCGAGCCGGCTTGTACGTACGTCACGTCGGTCTCTTTTATTCCGAATCTGTTCAAGACGGTGATCGCTGCGGCGTTGTCCGCGCTGCCGATGCGGCTCACGCCGAATTTCTTGCCTCTTAGGTCTTCCACTCGTTTGATCTCGTCGGTGACAAAAAGCACGTAGGGAAAGCGATTGGCTCCGCCCGCAACCAGCACGGCCCCGGACCCCTGGAGGTTGCTGGTGACCACGGCGGAGGCACCGGCGTGGACAATGGGAGTTTCTCCGGAGACCAAGGCTGTGACTGCGAGCGGCGCGCCGACGAGCAGCACCAAGTCTACGTCGAGTCCATGCTTGGCGTAAATACCCATCTCTTTGGCGGTCCAGATAGTGGCTTGAGTCGGAGCAATCACCGTGTAGGCAACGCGGAGTTTTTCCAGTTGCGATTGCGCTGATGCCGCGTACAGGATCAGCATTAAAAACTGCAAGACACAGAGCTGCAAGACGAACGGTCGGAAGAATCGGCTTCTCATGCACTCACCTCGAACTTTGAGATATCACGCGCAGTGTTTAGGCCGTGGCCCGCCATGGCGTCAGACGCCGATCAAGGTACTGAATCAGCGCCAACAGGGCAACGGCCAGCAGCACGATCGTCAGGAGCGTCGCAAACAGCGCGCTGGAATTGAACGACGCGCTGAAGGTCATCAACATGGCGCCGAAGCCGACTACGGCGAGAATCATCTCGCCGGTGACCATGCCGAGCACAGCGCGGCCCATGCCGAGACGGATGCCGGCCATGATCATCGGCATGGCCGCGGGCAGGATGACTTTGATAAACAGCTCGCTTTCGCGGGCGCCGAAAGAGCGCGCCATTTCGGTCAAGGTCGGGTCGACGTTGCGCACGCCGGCGGTAGTGTTGATGGCGATGATGACGAAAGCGAAAAGAAAAACGATCCAGACGCGGGAGTGCAGACCCAAACCGAAGGCGATGACTAAGAATGGAATAAACGAGATCATCGGCACGGCGAGCAGCGCGGTCATATAAATTTCCAAAAACGATTCGAGCCGCCGATAACGGCCCATTAAAAGTCCCAGCGGTACGCCCAATAGGACGGAAAAAAGAAAGCCCAACGTCAGCGCTTGGAAGCTGATCGATAAAGCGTGGAAAAGCTGTCCCGACACGAACAGCTCTATCCATGCGGTGATGACTTTTGAGAGCGGCGGCAAGAGATGGGCATTACCGGAGCGGCCCGCGATCTCCCAAATCGCGGCGAGAGTCATTAGGGAGATAAGTCTTAGCGTGCCGGCCTTCATCGTGCTACTTGCGGCCGATTTTCTTAACTACTTTGTCCAACGGACCGGTGTCGAAGGCTTGCTTAAAAGTCACGGCGTCTTTTTTGAGCAATCCCGATTCCTCGAAGAACTTGATGCTGGCATCACCGCGCTCTTTGCCGGCGCCACCGTTGACATCCCAGATTCTCAGCTCCTTGTAGCTTGCGGCAATGGCGTCGATGAGCTCCGGCTTGGTTTCCGGCAGCAGCCTTAGGGCATTTTCTTTCACCGAGGCCGGGCGCTCTTCGGCATTGCGATGGGCTCGGAGAATCGCCTCGAGCACGCTTTCAACCGTGGCGCTGTTTTTCTGCACGTAATCGGCGCGCGCGAAGTACATCGAACCGATGAGCTGGGGAAAAGTTTTAGCGTACGAGATCAGAACGTGAAACTGCCCGGGCTTGGCGTTGAGAATATTTAAAACATCGCCGATTTCCGCCGGCGTCGCGTCCAACTGGCCGCGCATGAGCGCTTCAGCCCGCACATCGGAGCCGGGAATGATCATCCAGTTGGGCGTGATCTTGTAGTGTTGCGCCATCCACTTGACCAGCGCTTCGGTGACCGTGATCGGCGCGTGATAGCCGACTCGTTTGCCGTCGAGCTGCTTGGGATCTTTGAATGAAACTGGCGTCACCAGCTGCCATTCGTTGCGCACTTGCTCGCCGATAATTCTGACGTTCATGCCGCTCTCGACCGCCTTAATCACAGCGATGCCCGCGGCCGAGCCTATGTCCGCTTCCCCGGCTACGACTGCTTGAACGGCCAAATCGGTTTTGGGAAAGAAGGTCGGTACGACTTCGATCCCTTGTTTTTTGAGCTGCTCCCAGGCGAGCAACGACGGAATATCGCCCATATCCGCCGACGACGGATAGGCGAAGCGCACTTTTTTCTGCGCTTTTGCTTCACCGCCCCAGGTGAAACCGACGGTAATGATTAAAAGCAGCATCGATAATCTCGCGAATAAATTAGCCATGAGAGAGTTTCTCCTCTGTGAAATTCTGCTAAAATTGTTGGTTTACCGGTCTCGGTTAACGCGCTAAATCCGTCTCCCCGAAATACCAATCATCAGTAAGCTATCGGGTTCAAGGGACCCACGGATGACTTTCCTCCAAGCTGTCACCCCCGAATGTTTTTATCGGGGGTCCAGTCCGAAGAATTCGCCTGGATTCCCGCTAAAAGCGTGCGGGAATGACGGACTCTGAAGAGCTATAAATCACGAGTACGCAGCAAGATCAAAATGCGAAACGATACCGTTTAGAATTTTGTCCTTTTTGATCATTTGAATTTGTTTCGGATTTCGAATTTCGGTTTTTATTCAATAGCGATTTCCACTTTCCATCCGGTAAGCCGCTGGTCGAGCCATTGCACCAGCTTCATCGTTATCATCGCGATGATCAAGATCGTCAAAATGACCGCAAAGAGTGAGTCGGTGGCGAAAGCCGAACCATATTGCATGATCATCGCGCCAATACCTGTCAACGTGAGCAGCATCTCCGCCGTGACCATACCCTTTACAGCCCGGCCCATGCCGAGCCGGACCCCGGCCATGATCGCCGGCATGGCCGCCGGCAAGATGATCTTGAAAAATATTTCCTTTTCCTTGGCGCCGAAGGAGCGCGCCATCTCGACAAAGACGCTGTCGACCTGTTTCACCCCGGTCATGGTGTTGATGATGATGACAAAGACTGCAAACAGGAACACGACAGCGATGCGCGACTCCACGCCGAGACCGAACCACAGGATCAGCACCGGCACGAAGGCGGTGGTCGGCGCGGACATTAATGCGTTGACGTAGAGATCCAGAAAGTGCTCAACGGCGCGAAATCGGCCCATGAGCAAACCGATCACGACGCCAAATAACACCGCCAGTAAAAAACCGGCGATCAGCGTGGCGAGGCTCATCGTCAGGTTGGACAATAGCTTGCCGCTGACGAGCAGCCTCCACCATGCCGCGCTGATTTGCGACAGCGGCGGAATCAGCACGGAATCCAGCGTTCGTCCGGCGACTTCCCAAAGGATCGCCAGGGACAAGATAGAGAGGACGTTGGCGTTCAACCGGCTATTCAATGAGGGTTATCCATCGCCTTCTTGAGACTGTCCCAAATGTAATTCGTCAAGTCGACAAATTTCGGGTCGCGGCGCACTTCCTCGGCGAGTCGCGGTCGCGGCAACGGGACGTCCAACACCTCAGCTACTTTTCCGGGCCGAGGAGTCATCACGACGACGCGGTCGGAAAGATAGACTGCCTCATCCATGCTGTGGGTGATGAAGATTACGGTTTTGCGCTCACGCTGCCAGAGCTCCAGGAGTTCTTCCTGTAACAGCTGCCGGGTCTGAGCATCGACCGAGCCGAACGGCTCATCCATGAGCAGGATCATCGGATTGACCGCCAGGGCGCGCGCGAGACCCGCGCGCTGCTGCATGCCGCCGGAAAGTTCATGGGGATAGTGATTTTCGAAGTCAGCCAGACCAACCCGTTTGAGATAATCGCGCGCGGTGTCTGTCCGATCCGTTTTTGGGAGCCGGCGGAGTTCGAGGCTGAATTCCACATTGGCCAGAACCGTGCGCCAAGGTAGCAGAGCAAAAGTTTGAAACACTACGGCGCGGTCGGGTCCCGGCGCCGTGACGTGCTTGCCATTGATTGAAATCCCTCCACTGTCGCACGGGATCAATCCGTCGATTATTTTTAGCAGCGTGGTTTTACCACAGCCGCTCGGTCCGATGATGCTGACAAACTCATTCTCGCGGATGGAAAGATTCACATTCGCAAGCGCCTTCAGCTCGGTGGAGTTGTTCTTGATGGTTTTCTGAAAACTTTTCGAGACCCCTTGGATCTCAACCATGCATCCTCGCTTGTTCTGCCTCCGAGACGGTGTCGCAGTGTCATCCTGAGGCGAAGCCGAAGGATCTCTCCTTTTGTAACCCATGGACCGGTCGAGATTCTTCACTTCGTTCAGAATGACACCCCCTCTAGTTCCTTATTGTAGTTGCGTGCGCGGTGGTTTGGCTCAATCGAGACATCAGGATTTGCCCGTGATCGCCTTATCGTCCTTGCCCGGCTCGTAGGCGCGCGTATCTCGCGCGAGATCGATCTTATTCAGCACCTCATCGGGTGCCTGCGCTTCCTTGGGAAAATTATACGGCGGCAGCGGCTTGGTGGCGTCGAAGATCAGCTTGGTCTCCATCGGTCCTTTCTCCAAGCGGTTGTAACCGTATGCAGTAGGATTCAAGTGCGAGCCGATGATGTTGGGAATGATGACCAGATCGCGATCCGCTTGAAATCGCATGGCCAGCGCCCAGAGCACTTGGGTTTCATTGAATACATCAACATCGTCATCGACGACGATCACATGCTTAATGTTCGGATCGGTGACAAGCGCGCCGAGCGCCGCCTGTTTCGGCTCGCCTTCGGCCCTTTTCTTGACCGAGATGTAACAGTGTGAACGGGCGGCGCCGGAGATCGGCATGTTGACGGCGGTCGTGCTCGGCACAACTTCTTGGATGCGCTTGAGCAAGCTGCCGAGCCGTGGCGCGGCGCCGATGATGTTGTGTTCAAAATGGGCGCTGTGGATGCATTGATAGATCGGATTTTTCCGCATGGTGATCGCGGTGACTTCAATATAGGGCTGTTCGCCTTCTTTATAATAGTAATGCGGCCATTCGCCGAACGGGCCTTCATAGTGACGCTTGTGCGGCGGCACGATGCCCTCGATGACGATCTCGCAGCGGGCCGGCACCATCAGACTTACCGTTTCCGCCTTGACGACCTCCAAGGGCTCGCCCAAGAAGGCGCCGGCGATTTCCATCTCCGAACCGACGCCCGCCTGCTTACTGACTGCGGCCATATTCAACGCCGGGTGATGTCCAATGGCGAGAGCCACCTCCATCGGCTCGTTGTGATCTTCGTATTCGGCACGGACATAGTTGCCATGATTGGCGGGATTGATCATCAGTCCGAGCTGCCTCTTTCCTTGTTTTTGATGGCGGTAGATGCCGACGTTTACGGCGTTGGTGCCGCGCTCCTTGCAAATCAGCGCGGCGGCATTGACGTAGGCACCAGCATCGCCTTCGTTAATTGTCAGGACGGGTAGGAGGTCGAGATCAGCATCATTGCCCTTCAAGATCACTTCTTTGCACGGCGCGTCTTTGGCGGCGATTTCCTTTACCGGAACCGGATGGTGCTCGCGGTGAGCCAAGTCCCTGACCATCTGTGGCACAGACGGCGAGCCCAATGATAATGCCAGCCGCTCGTAGGTTGCGCCGAGATTCATGACCAGGGGAATTTTCGAACCTTGGATATTCTTGAAAAACACCAGGGGGAATTTGTTCTCCCGTTCAAACTTCTCGACGATGGCGCTGGCCTCATAGCGCGGGTCGACTTCTTTATCGACGACGACCACGTCTTTCGGGCGCTTCTCCAGCAATTCGTCCAAATAGCTGCGCAGGTCCTTGGCCATTTTACTTACCTCCCTTGGGTTACTGCTCGGGCTTGCTAGGTGAGTCCTCGGTAACTGTATTCCTAATTACTCACAGTTGAAATCATCTGGCAACAAGCGCAACGCCGCCGCTTTGAGGCCCGGTTGCTTGACAGTTCTGAGCGTTTTCTTAACAGTGGGTCTAGGTTCGAGACCATGCGCAAATTGCCGATTCGATGGGGCATCAGTTTACCCAATCGCGGGGCGCTGTTTGGGCTCACCAATATCGATGAGTTGATCGAAACAGCTGTCGTAGCGGAAAGCTCAGGTGTGTTCGAATCGGTTTGGTTCGGCGACAGCTTGATTCACAAACCTCGTCTAGAAGCGATCACTATGCTCGCGGCGGTGGCGACGCATACCAAAAAAGTACGCTTGGGCACGATTTGTATGGCGTCATTCCCCGTGCGCCATCCGGTTTTGCTCGCCATTCAATGGGCCTCACTCGATCAGATATCCAAAGGGAGAGCGCTGCTCGGTGTTTGCATCGGCGGCGGCCACGAGGGTGAATTACGTGCATTCGGTGTCAAGCGCGAAGAGCGCGTCGGACGCATGAAAGAAGGCATCGAGCTCTTGCGCCGGATCTGGGGTGACGAAGAAGTCATACACCGCGGCAAATATTACACGCTCGAAAGCTACAACATCGTTCCGAAACCGGTACAAAAGCCGCCACCGATCTGGATCGCCGTAAGTCCGGAGCGGGAGCAAGTAGGTGACAAAGTCGTCGATCAGGCGATGCGGCGCGTCGGCGCGCTGGCGGACGGTTACATCACGATGGGCGTAACCGCGGAAGAATTTCACAAGCGCTGGCAGGTCATCGAACGAGCGGCCGCTGAGGTCGGCAAGGACTTGTCAAATTTCGAAGTCGCCATTCACGGCATGGTCAATATCAACGACGATATGCTGGCGGCCTACGCCCAATCCAAGGACTACTTTAATCATTACTACGGCCCGAATTATCCGCCCGAGAATTTGATCAAAGTCTGGCTCGCCCATGGTCCGCCGAGCGACTGCGCGCGCCTGATTCAAGAGTGGATCGACATGGGCATCACGACGCCGGTCCTGCGTTTCACTGCTAAGGATCAGCTGGAGCAGGTCAAGAGATTTATCGAGGAAGTGCTTCCGTTACTGCGGTTGAAGTGACGGCGCGATGGTTGATAAAGATATCGGGGTGATGGAGTAGTGGAGCGATGGAGTGTTGGGTCGGAATTCCGGAACCCATGACTCCAATATTCCGTCACTCCACTTGAATTTTTGAGGTTGCCTCATGTTTGAAGATCTAAGAGGATTTTTAGCGCACCTGGAAAGTCAAAAGCAGCTGCTCCGGGTCAAGGAGCAAGTCGACGTCAAGTACGAGATCGCCGCGGGTATGCGCAAGACTTCGGACATCGAAGGCCCCGCGCTGCTGTTTGAAAATGTTAAAGGCTATCCTGGCTGGCATGTTTTAGGCGGCCTGTTCGCTACTCGAAAACTAGTGGCGCTTGGCCTCGGCGTACCGCAAGAGCAGATGCTCGAGCGCTATCTCACCCTGGAAGATACGCGCATTACTCCGGAAATTGTTGCAACTGCGCCATGTAAGGAAATCAAATGGATCGGCGATCAGGTCGATTTGTCTAAATTGCCAATCGTTACGCATGCCGAGAAGGATATCGGTCCTTACGTTACGATCGGTGTGCAAGTCGGTAAAGATCCGGATACCGGCATCCGCAATCTATCCATTCATCGGATGCTCGTCCTCGGCAAAGACCGCCTTTCATTGTGGGCGCCGGCCGATCACCACTTGGGGCGAATGATCTTGATCGCTGAGGAAAAGAAAAAAGGATTGGAAGTCGCAACGGCGATTGGCGTTGACCCGGCAATCGTCGTCGGCTCGCAAGCGAAAGTTCCCTTCGGCATAGACGAGTTTTACGTCGCCGGCGGTTTGCGTGGCGCCGCGGTGAAGTTGGTCAAGTGCGAAACCATCGATGTCGAAGTTCCGGCGTTCGCCGAAGTAGTCATCGAAGGCGTGACAATTCCCGGCGAACGGGTGGCCGACGGGCCGTATGGCGAATATCCCGGCTGTTACAGCGAAGCGAAGCAAGCCCCGGTGCTCAAAGTGACCGCAATCACCATGCGGCAGCATCCGATCTGGCAGACCGCACTTACCGGCATGCCGGTCACCGAGAACCACACGTTGATCGAATACGGGAATGCGGCCGTCGTCTATCGCGAGGTAAAAAAAGTCGTTCCCGAGGTGAAAGCGATTAACATGACGCCGGGTGGCACTTTCCGTCATCATGTCGTCGTGTCGATTAAAAAGCGCGCGGAGAACGAAGGGCGCAACGTGATTCTGGCGCTGCTTTCCATGGGCATCGGCCTAAAGCAAGTCATCGTGGTCGACGACGACATCGATCCTTTCGATCCAATGCAGGTGGACTGGGCGATGGCCACGCGCTTCCAGGCCGACAAGGACGCCATCATCATTCCCCGTCTCGCCTGCTCGACGTTGGACCCTTCTTGTTCGGAGGCGCGAGTTACCGCCGGCTTGGGAATCGACGCCACCGCACCGATGAAAGATCACTGGCGCTTCGAGAAGGTCGAAATCCCCGGTGTCGATAAAGTGAAATACATTTAGGAATCGAAAAAAAACATCACTCGCGCAAAGACGCAAAGCACGCCAAGTTCGGAGAAATATAACTCATTACTTTGCGCCTTTGCGTCTTGGTGCGAGAAATTCTTGAAGTGCCGCACAGCAGATGAAAAACTTCGATTATCTCGAACCGACCACCATTGCCCAGGCCTGCGCACTACTCAAACAGCATGGCGGCGAGGCGAAAGTCTTTGCCGGCGGATCTCATCTGACAATCTTAATGAAGCAGGGGCTCTATCAGCCCAAGGCGTTGGTCAACATCAAAAAGATTCCGGAGCTCAAGGGTATCAAGTATGACGCGAAAGAAGGTTTGACCATCGGTGCTCTGGTGACACACCGCGAGCTGGAAACCTCGGCGCTGGTGAAAGAGAAATTTCCAGTGCTCTGCGAAGCTGAGAAAGAAGTCGCCAACATCCGCGTGCGCAATATGGGTACCGTCGGCGGCAATTTGGCGTCGGGCGAGCCGCTGACGGATTTGTCACAGATCTTCATCTCGCTGGACGGCAAAGCAAAGATCACCGGGTCGAACGGCCAGCGCATAATTCCAGTGGAAGAACTCTTCGTCGATTTTTATACGACGAGCCTGGGCGAGGATGAAATTTTGACCCAAGTAGTGTTGCCGCCGCTGCCAGCGCGCTCCGCGATCGAATATATCCGTTTCTCCAGCAGCTCCGTGGTCGATAAGCCGTCGGCAGGTGTGGCGGTGCGCCTCACGTTGGAAACCAGTAGTGAAGCGGTTCAAGCCGCGCGCATCGTGCTCGGCTGCGTCGGCGCGACGCCGGTGCGGGCGCGTAGAGCCGAAGGGCTCATCATGGGCAAAAAGTTAACACTGGCGTTGGCGGAAGAGGCTGGCGGGATCGCCTCTGAAGAGTGCAGCCCCACCAGCGATTTGCGCGGTTCCGAGCAATATAAGCGCGCGATCGTCGGTACGCTGGTGAAGCGCACGGCGAGCAAGGCTTACGAGCAAGCTCTGGGAAATGCATGATGGATGGAATTAAACTCGATCCGGCGTCACAACCCGTCAAAGCGCCGGCAATGAAGAAAACGATTTCACTAATTGTCAACGGTTTCCAACGCAGCGTCGAAGTCGAGGCGCGGACGACGTTGCTCGACATGGTGCGCGAGCAGTTTGGCCTGACCGGCGCGAAGCTTGGTTGCGACATTCAAGTTTGCGGCGCGTGCACGTTGTTGGTTGACGGTAAACCGGTTAGCGCGTGTTCGGTTTTGGCCGTTGACGCCGACGGCTGCGAGATTCTCACGGTGGAAGGATTGAGCGCTAAGGGTAAATTCCATCCGTTGCAGGAAGCGTTTATGGAGTTCGGCGCGCTGCAGTGCGGCTACTGCACATCCGGATTTATTCTCACGGCGAAAGCGCTGCTCGAGGAGTATCCGCGGCCCTCCGAGCAACAGATCCGAGATTACCTGGCGGGAAATTTTTGCCGCTGCGGCTGCTATCAGGAGATTATGCAGGCGGTCAAGAATGTGGCTGGAAGCTGAGTCGATAAACATGACCGAATCGTAGAGGCCTTTACACCTTGACGCGAGGATAGACGCTGACCGTTCAAAAGTTCAACGTTCAATGTTCAACGTCCCAGCTCCACACCTTGAACTTTGAACCTGGAACCTTGAACGGAGAGCGACTAGAGAGGGACGATCTCGCGCAAAGGCGCAAAGAACGCAAAGTAGGATTTGGACAGGGAAGAATTCCATGGAACTAGCAGATATCGGAAAAACGTTTCGCCGATTGGACTATGAAACAAAAGTAACCGGCACGGCGCAGTATCTTGCTGACATGAACGTTCCGGGAATGTGCCACGGCAAGATTCTACGCAGCCCATATCCGCACGCGCGCATCAAGAGCATCGATACGTTCAAAGCCGTGAAAGTCACCGGTGTCGTGGCCGTGTTGACACGCGATGACATCGTCCACGACGAAGGCATCGAGCCGTACTACGGGCCGGTATTCAAAGACCAAACCATCGTCGCGGTGGAAAAAGTACGCCATGTTGGCGACCCGGTCGCGGCAGTGGCAGCACTGACGATCGACGCCGCCGAAGAAGCGCTGCGTTTGATCGAAATTGAGTACGAAGAGCTGCCCGCAGTTTTGGATGTTCACGAATCGCTAAAACCGGGTGCAAAATTGGTCCACGACGCTATCAAGGTTCCAATGTCGGGCTTCGCCGATCTTGCAGAGCTTAAACCAATCGACGGCACCAATATCTGCACTCACTTTAAACTCAACCGCGGTGACATCGACAAAGGCTTCGCCGAAGCCGACCATATTTTCGAAGATACCTTCACACTGCCGGCGACACAGCATTGTTTTCTTGAGACCCACGCGTGCATCGCCTCCGTCGATCCGGGCGGGCGCATCACGGTTTGGGCGACGACACAGAATCCGTTCGTCGTGCGCACCCAGCTCGCCAATATTTTCAAAGTACCGGTTTCTAAAGTTCGCGTCATCGTGCCGTATCTGGGCGGCGGATACGGCGGCAAGGTGTATCCGAAGGTCGAACCGATCACGGTCGCGCTGGCAAAGAAAGCAAGGCGGCCAGTGCGCATCGTGCTATCGCGCGAAGAAGTATTTTATACGATCACCAAGCATGCCGCGGTGATTCGCATGAAGACGGGCGTCAAGAACGACGGCACGCTGGTAGCACGAGAATGCGAAATACACCTCGACACCGGCGCCTATGCCGAGATCGGGCCGCGGGTAGCAAAAAAATCCGGTTACACCGCGGCGGGGCCGTATCGGATTGCCAATCTCAAAATCGATTCCTATTCCGTTTACACCAATAAACCGCCCGCCGGCGCTTTCCGCGGCTTTGGTGTGTCGCAATCAGCTTGGGCCGTCGAGTCGCAGATGGACATCATCGCGGCGGCGCTCAAGATGGATCCGCTCGAACTCAGAAAAAAGAACGGTTACGACGAGGGCGATAAGTTTGTCACTGAAGAGACATTGCGAAGCATCGGGTTTAAGCAATGCCTCGACGAAGTTGCCAGGTCGATTGCGTGGAACGATAAATCGTTCAATGGTTCAACGGTTCACGGTTCAATCGGATCGAACCTTCGGCGCGGCAAGGGACTCGCGTGCATGATCAAAGCGACGATCACACCGTCTATCTCTTGCGCGGTAGTAAAGCTGAACGAGGACGCGAGTCTATCCATATATACGGGCACGGTGGAGATGGGGCAGGGCTCGGAGACTGTGTTGGCGCAGATCGCCGGGAAAGAGCTCGGGATTCCGCTGCAAACGATTCAAGTTCTCGGCGTCGATACCGACGTTGTCCCCTACGACCTAACGACATCATCGAGTCGTTCGACTTTTCACATGGGCAAAGCCGTGCAGCTGGGGGCGCAGGACATCATGCACCAGCTCAAGCAGATCGTCGTCAAGGAATACGGTGTCCCGCAGGACAAAATCCGTTTTGCCGAGGGCAAAATTCTCCTGCCGGAAACCGCACTCGATTATGCCGAGGTGATGTTCAAGCGCTTCGGTATGCAAGGCGGCACGCTAGTCGGCGAGGGGCAGGTCAAAACTTCCACCAAAGACGAATTCGGTGAAAAAACCACATCGGCGTTCTGGTTCGTCGCCGCCGGCGCCGCCGAGGTCGAAGTCGACGTTGATACCGGGAAGTTCAAGCTGATAAGGTACGCCACCGCCGTCGACGTGGGCAAGGCCCTCAATCCTCTCGGTTGCCGCCAGCAGCTTGCCGGCGCGGCGATCACGGGCATCGGTCAGGCGATGTTCGAGGAGATCGCTTACGACAACGGTCAGCTCATCAATCCGAATCTGGTCGATTATGTATTGCCTTCGCTGGGCGACATGCCGCCCGTGATCGATCCGATTTGCGTTGAGGTGCCCGATCGTAACGGTCCATTCGGCGCGAAGGGCATCGGCGAAAGCGCGCTGATTCCCGTCGCGCCGGCAATCGCCAACGCGATCTATGACGCGGTGGGTGTGCGCATCAAAGATCTTCCGATTAAGGCGGAAAAGATTTATCTTGGGTTGCAACAAAGGAAGTCATAAATCGTCAAAAGGCTAGCGGCGATGAAGCTTGGTTTTCGGCAAATATGTTTGCTTGCTTCTGTGATTCTCATGGCCACGAGTTCCCTCGCTTGCTATAACGAGGCGCTCGAACGCCAGGCCGAACAAATCCGGCAGCAGGAAATGGAAATTGCCCGACAGCGCAAAGAACTGGAAGCGCTCGCCGCGGGCCAACAAGTTCAAGACCAGAGGCAAAGGGTTTGCGTTCGTGCCTTTCGCGAATATTTTGACAAGGCTCAACTGTCGACAAATCGGGACGAAGCAATCTCGCTCTATCGTGATGGATTGGCAATCTGTCCCGACGATGACGTTGCGCATTATGAATTGGGCAGAGCTCTCGCCGGCTCTGGCCGGCAGGCCGAAGCTGAGAACGCATTCGAAGCGGCGCTCAAGATCAATCCTGACTTCACTGACGCGAGAAGACAACTCGAAGCCATCCGAAAAAACCGTTAAAACCGTCGCATTGCAATATCCAATCGTTAGACCGGAGGTTAAATCATGAGAACGCTAGTCGCCGCATCGTTCTCGCTGTTCGTGTGTGCCTTGGCCGCGCATGCCCTGGATGAAACAAAGCTCGTCGACTTAACGTATTCGTTCAGCGAAGACACGCATCATTGGCCGACCGCCAAACCTTTCCACCTCGAAAAGGTCGCCGAGGGCCGAACTCCCGCTGGATATTGGTATTCCTCGTATAACTACGGTGGCTCGGAGCATGTCGGGACCCATATGGATGCACCGTTTCATTTCGCCAAAGGCAAATGGACGACCGAGCGGATTCCGCTTGCTCGGACAATTGGTCCCGGCGTCGTGGTCGATATTCGACGCAAGACGGAGAAGAATCCCGATTATCTTTTGCAAGTGGAGGATGTCCGCGCCTGGGAAAAGAGTCACGGCAGGGTCCCAGCGGGCGCGATTGTATTGACGCACACAGGTTGGGGAAAGTTTTGGGGCGATCGCAAGCGTTATTTTGGCACCGACGAGCCCGGCAACGTTACCGATCTTCATTTTCCTGGATTATCGAAGGCCGCCGCTGAATTTCTGGTCAAAGAGTGGAAGGTAACGGCCGTCGGGATCGATACGCCGAGCATCGATCACGGTCCATCGAAGGATTTCCCGGTCCACCAAGTTCTCGGAGAGGCGAACGTACCGATCTTTGAAAACGTCGCGGCTTTGGAGCGGGTTCCGTCCAAAGGCGCGACCATCTTCGCGCTGCCCATGAAAATCAAGGGAGGCAGCGGTGCGCCTTTGAGGATTTTCGCCTTGCTGCCCTAAAAAGACCGGTGGCGACGACGTTTTCCGTTCTCTGGCAACAGTGATGGTCAAACCTTTTTGAGATTTTGCTTTCACCCAACAAAAACAATATAGTCTGCCGCGCTAAACAGGGGGTAACTGTATGACCTGGTCGAAGGTACATCTTGTAGTCCTGCCGATAGCTTGCTGGTTTTTGTTTGTCCTCGGTATTACAGCGACCGCTCCCGCTGCCGAGATTCAGATGCAAGTTCAGCCCACGCCGTCAACCCAGAGCGCCGTATCGCCTACCGGCAAGCTGTTGACGATCGAAGATGCGGTGCGGATCGGTTTAGATAATCATCCCAGGATCAAGTCGGCAAATGAGAGAATCGGTTCGCAGCAAGCCGTTTTAGGGCAACAAATGTCTGCGTATTACCCAACGATCACCTTTAACAATAATTATCGCAGTACAAATGCTTCCAGTTCGAGCAGCGTGAGTGAACATGCATCGCCAACGGCTAACTCCCAGACCAACTTCAACTATACGATCTATAATTTCGGCAAGAGAGAAGGCACGGTTCAGGCGGCGCGTGATACTTTAAGCGCAGTGGAGCAGGACTATGCGACGACCACCCAAGATATCATTCTTTCCATCAAGCAGGCCTACTATGTGTATTTAGGGTCTCAAGCGCTAGTAAAAGTGCGCCAAGAAACGGTTCGCAGTCGCGAATTGCTCGTGCGCCAAGCGCAGGGATTCTATGAAGTAGGCACGCGGGCGAGAATCGACGTCGCCCGGGCGGAGGCCAATCTCTTTACAGCGCAGGCCGATCTCATCGCAGCGGAGAATGGCGTAAAGATCGCCTGGGTAACGCTGAGAAATGCCATGGGTTCGCCTCGTCTTCCTGAACAACCCGTGGCGGAGGATTCGCCGGAAGTCGAATTTTCGATGAACCTAGCCGGCGCCAGGAACGTAGCCTTTGACGCACGCACGGAATTAAAGAGCTTTGAAGCCCAACGGAAGGCATCGGATCAACTGATCGCTGCTGCTCGACGCGGACATTTGCCTGACCTCATCTTCGACGCGTTCTACGTTCGGCGTACGGGAAGCGGAGATACCAAGCCGACTTTTCCGCTGAAGCAAGAGGGCTGGCAAGCGCAAGTGAGTTTGAACATTCCGATTTTCGACGGCTTTCGAACCACCAATCGAGTCGAGGAAACTTTGCACAATTATTACAACGTTAAAGCGCAAGAAGAGGACCGTCGCCAGCTGATTGCGCTGGAGGTCGAGCAGAGTTACCTTAGGGTCGTGGAAACCCAGGAGCGGATAAGAGCCACCGAATCGGCAGCCAGGGCCGCCAAAGAAAACCTCGATTTGGCCCAGGGACGCTATCAGGTCGGCGTCGGGTCGATTATTGAAGTCACCGATGCGGAGACGCTTTACACGGACGCACAAACGACCTATATACGGACAATTTACGACTACAAGATCGCCGACGCTCAGCTGGCGAGAGCGATGGGAGATACCCGAGTCGGAGTCTTGAAACCAGGATCAATCAAATAGACGCGGGAAACTCCGAGAAAGGGCTAGCAAGGGGTCCTAGGATATGAAGCGTTCTCATTGGATCATCGCATTGGTCATCGTGGTTGGCGGCTTCGCCGGTTTCCAACAATTTCAATCCTGGTCGCTCAACAAACCACAGGAAGGGTCCCAAGCCAAGTCGGAGGAAGGCGGCGAGCGCGGTCAAGGAAGTCGACCCGCCAGCGGTCAGGGACAAGGGCGTGGGGCGGGGCGATCGCGCGGCGGCGAGACGGTGCCGGTCCTGGTCGCAACCGCGGTCCAGAAAAGCGTCCCGCTACAAATCCGGGCGGTTGGGAATGTTGAAGCCTATACAACCGTTTCGGTAAAGAGCCAAGTTACCGGCGTGCTCATGCAGGCTCATTTCAAGGAAGGCCAAGACGTCAAGAAGGGCCAATTACTTTTCACCATCGATCCGCGTCCCCTGGAATCGGCGTTAAAACAGGCTGAAGCGAATATGGCGCGCGACACTGCCCAGCTAAACAATTTGCGTGAACAAGTTAAGCGGTATGCAGAGTTAGTCCAGAAGCAGTACGTGTCTCGAGAGCAGTACGATCAGATCAAAACCAACGCCGATGCCGCGGAGGCAGTGGTAGACGCCGACAAAGCGGCGGTTGACAACGCCAAGGTTCAGCTAAGTTACTGTTACATTTATTCGCCGGTGAACGGACGGGTCGGCAGTCTTTTGATCTACGAAGGAAACTTGATTCGGCTTAATGACGGCGCCGCTCTGGTGGTCATCAACCAAATTAACCCAATCAATGTGACCTTCGCCGTGCCCGAACAGTATTTGGCTGATCTCAAACGACATATGGCCGGGGGTAGATTAAAGGTCGATGCGAGATTCCAATCGGATGAAGGCCGGCCAGAACAAGGCCTCTTAGCCTTTGTCGATAACGCGGTTGATCGGTCCACGGGCACGGTTAGACTCAAAGCCGAATTCAGCAACCAGGAAAGGCGGCTGTGGCCCGGTCAGTTTGTCAATGTAGCGCTAACGTTGGCGACACAAGGGGATGCCGTGGTCATTCCCTCGGAAGCGGTCCAAGTCGGCCAGGAAGGCCAGCATGTTTTCGTCGTCAAAGAAGACAAGCGGGTTGAAGTTAGGCCGGTGACGATTGGCAGCACGAACGAAGGCGAAGCGATCATCGCCAAGGGCCTTGCCGCCGGCGAACAGGTCGTGCGTGAAGGCCAGTTCTTGCTCGGCCCGGGGTCCCGCGTGGAGGTGAAAGATCCAACTAAGTTGACCGGGGAAACAAAGGGGGAAGGAAAAAGGAGCGGTCGCAGTGAGGGAGGCAAACGAGGTAACGTTAAAGCGGACGAAAAAAAGGGTGAATCATGAACATCTCCGCGCTCTTCATACGCCGGCCGGTGACCACCACTCTGGTCATGCTGGGGATCCTCATCTTCGGCATCATGGGGTATAAGTCCCTACCGGTCAGTGACCTTCCGACCGTTGACTTTCCAACCATCACCGTCAATGCCAATTTGCCCGGCGCCAGCGCTGAAACGATGGCGTCGGGAGTGGCGACGCCGCTCGAGAAAAATTTCTCGACCATTGCCGGCCTCGATTCCATGAGCTCGACCAGCAGTTTGGGGCGAACTCAAATCACGTTGCAGTTTAGCTTGAGCCGAAACGTCGATGCCGCGGCGCAGGACGTTCAAGCGATGATCGCGCGTTCGGCTCGGGATTTGCCGCCAAATATGCCGACCCCGCCGTCCTATCGAAAGGTCAATCCGGCGAACAATTCCATCCTGCTGCTGGCGTTGACATCACCGACACTTCCTTTGTCGACAGTCGATGAATTTGCCCAGACGATTTTGGCGCAGCGCATCTCGATGGTGAGCGGCGTCGCGCAGGTCGATGTTATCGGCTCGCAAAAATACGCGGTCCGGATCCAGCTGGATCCCAATCAGTTAGCCGCCCGGCAGGTCGGCATCGACGACGTGGTGAACGCGATTCAACGCGGCAATGTAGACCTGCCCGTGGGAACCTTGAATGCTCCCACCCGTGCCTACACTTTGGTTTCGGATGCCCAGCTCACGAACGCGGAAGCCTATCGCCCGATGGTCGTCACCTATCGCAACGGCGCGCCGGTGCGCATCCAGGATCTCGGCAAAGCTCTGGATAGCGTGGAGAACACCAGGGTCGGCAGCTGGTTCAAGGACAAAAGGGCCGTCATCCTGGGAGTACAGCGACAACCGGGCGCCAACGTTGTCGAAGTCGTCGATGCTGTCAAAGCTATTCTGCCCGGGTTGCGCGCGCAAATTCCCCAGTCCATCAACCTGGAAGTGTTTTTCGACCGCACTCAATCGATTCGTGAATCGGTGCATGACGTCCAGCTCACTCTCATTGGCACGATCGGGCTGGTTATCCTCGTCATCTTTCTTTTCCTGCGCAATGTGTCGGCGACTATCATTCCGAGCTTGGCGCTGCCCATGTCCATCGTCGGCACCTTTGCCGTCATGTACCTGCTCGATTATAGCCTCGACAACCTGTCGCTTATGGCGCTGACTCTCGCCGTCGGCTTCGTCGTCGACGATGCCATCGTCGTGTTGGAGAACATCGTGCGCCACATGGAAGAAGGTGAAAATCCCTATGATGCCGCGGTCAAGGGCGCGCAGCAAATCGGCTTCACGATTGTCTCGATGACGATTTCGTTGGTGGCGGCGTTCATTCCCGTACTGTTCATGAGCGGCATGTTGGGGCGGATCTTGCGCGAGTTCGCGGTGACCATCTGTGTATCGATCCTTGTGTCGGGCTTTATTTCGTTGAGCCTCACCCCGATGCTTTGCAGTCGCTATCTTCGTCCGCCGCATGACCAGAAGCATGGCTGGTTTTACAATTTTCTTGGACGTTGTTTGGATTTGATGAATAAAGGATACGAAGTAAGCCTGGCCTGGGTAATGCGCCACCATGTGACGACGATGGTGCTCTCAGGCGTTGTCCTGGTCGCCACCGTGTACATGTTTAGCTTGGTGCCGAAGGGGTTCATTCCAAGTGAAGATACCGGGCAAATGCTGATCAACACTGAAAGCGCGCAAGGGATTTCCTATGAACAAATGGTGCAGTACCAGCAACAATTGGCCGCCATTGTTTCCAAGGATCCCAATGTCGAGGCCTTCTTCTCCAGTGTCGGTGTTGGTGGCGTGGGATTAACTGGCAATACCGGCCGAATCTTTATGAAGCTCAAGCCGCGCTCAGAACGGCCCGTGGTTTGTTCTGCATCATCGTGGATAAAATCCTGTCGCCCTCTGAGTGCGGACGAACTGATCCGGGAGATGCGTCCCAAGCTCGCTCGCGTGCCCGGCATTCGTGTGTCGCTACAGAATCCGCCGGTGATCCGCGTCGGTGGACGTCTCAGTCGAAGCTTATACCAATTTACCTTGCAAAGTCCGGACGCCCAGGAACTCTACCGGCAGGCGTATCTATTTGAAGAAAAATTGCGAGCGCTTCCCGACTTCAGAGATGTCGGCAGTGATTTGCAGATCAATAATCCTCAGCTGCAGGTCGTGATTGACCGAGACAAGATGGCGACGATGGGGATCACGGCTCAAGGCATTTCGCCGCGGCAAGTCGAAGAGGCTTTCCAGAACGCCTATGCGACCCGACAAATCTCGACCATCAATACGCCCAACAACCAGTACCAGGTGATCCTGGAGTTGGATCCCAAGTTTCAAAACGACCCGTCGGCGCTGTCGATGCTCTATATTCGCTCTACGACCGGCCAAGCGGCGACAGCCCAACCTATGGTGCCGTTAGGCGCGCTGGCGAATCTCAAGTATACCGCCGGGCCGCTAACAGTGAATCACTCAGGGCAGCTTCCTTCGGTAACGATGTCTTTTAATCTGCGGGAGGGAGTTTCATTGGGAAATGCGGTGGAGACGATAAACAAATTGGCCCGCGACTCGCTTCCGGCCTCCATCACCACGAATTTTCAAGGCACGGCCCAAGAGTTTCAATCCTCGATCAAAAGCCTGTGGGTACTCCTTATTCTGGCGGTATTCGTCGTCTATCTCGTTCTCGGTATACTCTACGAGAGCTTTATTCATCCGCTGACAATTCTTTCGGGTTTGCCATCCGCCGGACTCGGCGCGCTTATCGCGCTGTACTTGTGGAACATGGACCTGAGTATCTATGCGTTCGTCGGTTTGATTATGTTGATAGGTATCGTGAAAAAGAACGCGATCATGATGATTGACTTCGCCCTTGATCGGCAGCGCAACGACGGCAAGCCGCCGGCGCAAGCAATTTACGAGGGCGCCCTCGTGCGCTTCCGGCCTATCATGATGACGACCATGGCGGCGATTTTCGGCGCTATTCCGATCGCCATCGGCGTGGGAGCGGGGGCCGAAGCGCGCCAGCCGTTGGGAATTGCCGTAGTCGGCGGTCTGCTTATTTCTCAGATTCTCACCCTTTACATTACACCGGTGGTCTATCTGTATTTAGAGAAATGTCAGGAGTTCATGATTACATTGCCGGCGAGACTGCGCGGCGCAGCCAAGGGCGAGAAGGCTACGCCCGAACAGGCGCTCGCGCCGAAGCTTGGAATGGAGAGCTCCACTCCGCACAAGGCCCCTTAAGCGCTCAGTCCGAAAATATTTTCGCGTGTGCCGCGTCGGGCTACCGTTGCGAGCTTAACGGTAGCCCGAAGTTTTTCGTAAATTCCCCGTGTTCAAGACTGTTTTCGTTTTACATTGCGTAGGACCGCGATCTAAACGATGATTCGGCCTGTGGTTTTGTATGAAGCGTTTTTCTTGGCTGATAGCAGCGGTCTTCCTTACCGCACTGATGGCGACCGGTTATTGGTTTCTGGGTATGAATCCTCACGCACTGCCCAATTGGCGCAGCAGCAACGACGCAATCGCTGTAACCATCACGCCGGTACGGCGCCGCTCAGCACCGCTGACAGTGCGGCTCACGGGCGAGCTCAGTCCAGTCAGGGAAGCCACCATCATCTCCCGTTTGGCGGGCAAAGTTACCAACGTGCGTTTCAACATCGGCGACTCTGTGCCGGCCGGGGCCATTGTTGCAAATATTCATTCAGGTTCGGTAGCTGAGCGCATGACCGAAGTCCAAGCCGCGATCGTTGCCGCGCGGAAGGATGTTGGGCTAAAGGCGGAGATCGTGGCCGAGGCGGAGAAGCAACTAACAAAAAGCCGAGAATGGCACCAGCAGGATCTCATCGCCCGGCGCGACGTCGCGCAAGCCGAAACGGTAATGGAAACAGCGCGGGCACAGGCGGAACTCGCGCGCGCGAATCTCGCTCAGCAGGAAGCGATGCTTGAGCAGTTACACACGTTGCAAGGTTTGGCCCGACTCTCGGCCCCAATCGGCGGCGTGGTCACCGGCCGATGGGCGGAGCCCGGCGCGACGATTGCGGCGTCCGCACCGATCCTCACCATTGCCCATCTCCAAACGCTAAAAATGATTGCCAAAATGTCCGGTGTTCATGGGAACGATGTCCGCAAGGGGTTGAAAGCTGAAATTTCAAGCCTGGAAGCGCCTGGGGCGATTTCACAGAGGACCGTAGTCCGTGTGGATTCATTGAAGGCCCGTGAGGGGTCGATCTCGGAAATCGAGATTCATGTTGATAATACCGAAGGAATTTTCCGCCAGGGAATGACGGCTACGGCGGTGATTTCCTTAGAACAGTGGGAAGAGATTTTGTTGATTCGTGAGACAGCAAATCGGGCTGGGTAACCAAAGGGGCGAGGAAATCGAGATCAAAACCGGACTCAAAGACGGCGACGCAGTGATCACCGATCAATTAAGTTTATTGAAGGCCGGCGCCCTGGTTCGCGTGTCGGCTGCGAAAGCACCGCCGTCGATTGGCAAGTAACAAGGTTAGTCGATTGCTTTCCTGTGTGTTTGCCGGGCCGCTTACCAACGGAAAGGATTGAGCACTTTGCTGGCGTTCTCCATGTCTTGGCGCATTTGATCGAGCACGCCTTTTGGCTCGTCATCCTGATTCGCAGACGGTTTTTTCGGCTCAGCCGGTTTTGCTCCCAGCGCGGCCGGTTGAGCTGGCACCGGTCCCTTGACGAGCACTCTCGACGGCGAGTCTTTGCCGCCGTCGTCTTTGCTATCCGACTTTATTGATTCTCGGGACGAGTCTGGTTTCTCTTGAGCCGGAACTTCCGCGGGGCTCAAGAAGAGCGGTCCCTTTTCTTTGGCAAGTTTTGGTTCGAGTTCGACACTTTTAGCTTGTGATTTCTGCTGCGCTGCCGCGGCCTTCATTTCTTCCGCAGTGGGCGGTTTTTCAAACCGCGCCGATTCTACTCCTTGGGCTTTGAGTTTCTGGTCAATGCTACTCAGAATGCCACTGGTTTGAACATCTTGCGGCGCTTGACTCTGGGCTGCTGCTTTGGCCAGTCTTTCCTGCGTGGCGGCGATATCTTTAAAAGCCTCTGCGGGTTCGGGTGGCTGCGGCATTTCGCCGCCGTTTGTGCCACCCTTTTTCAAGTTAGCATCAATGGAACCGAGCAGCGCCGCGGCGTCCGTGTTGGACTGCGGCTTGGGGGTTTCCTCTTCCTTGGGCAAGTCCGCGGGCGGTGGCTTTAGCGTGGCTTGGCTGGCCGCAACATCGATCCCCTTCTGTTTGAGTGAGTCGTCAAGCTGGGTGACTAAACTGCTCGATTTGGCATCGCTATTTGGCGCAGTTTCTTTAGATGTTTTTGTCCCAAAGGGCCATAGCGCCGACATTATGCCGCCGGATTCTTGTTTTTGTGCTTGATTTTTCTTCGACACTAGCGCAAGAGCGCTCTCGCTCTTGCTGTCGTCCTTTTTGCCGTCGTCCGAAGAAGAAAACGGGTTTAACTTATCCGCGACCCGGCGCAGAAGTCCTTTCTCGTCTCCCGGCTCTTCATGAACTACGTCGGTTTTCGCTACCAGATTAAGGTCCCTCAACTTCGCCAGTGCCGGATCTTCTTTGACCTCAGGCGGCGCGACCGTGGTCGGTCGGCGATCGCGCATGAGCAGCAACGCCAAAGGGTCGCGTTTTTCTTTTTCAATCGTCGCTAATTGAGACTGCGCTTCCGCGGCAAATTTGCTTTGCGGATAATATTGGATCAAGGCCTCGTAGGCGAGGGCCGCTCTCACGCCATTCTTTTCGTTTCTATAGCTCTCGCCCAAATAGAAGAGGCTCTTCACGGCCGTCGGCGTATCTTTATATTTGCGCACAATTTCTTCGAATCGGTCGCGCGCGGCGGGATATTTCTCTTGCTGGTAATAGAAATGGGCGACGTTGAATTCATGCTCAGCCAAATAATCGAGGCATTTTGCGAGTTTCTCTTTCGCCTCCGCTGCCTGCGGCGAATTTGGATATTTGGATACCACGGTTTCAAAATAGCCTTTGGCAATTTCGGTGTTTTTCTGATCGCGATCCGCGCTGGTAAATTGATCAAAATGAGCCTGTCCCAAGCGTAGAGTCACAAAGGGAATGTTTTCGTTGGTTGGATGCATCGATTGGAATTCTTTGAAGGCGGTGATGGCATCGGGAAACTGCTGGTTTAAGTAGTAAGCGTCGGCGACTTTTAATTCGACTTGGGTGATCATCGGGCTGAAAGGATGATCGGTTCGGATCTTGGAAAAATTATCTATGGCGCGCACATACTTCTTGTCATTGAAAGCGCGCATGCCCTCGTCGTAAAGCGCTTCCGCAGTGGGATCGGCCTTCAGCGAGCTGCTCGACCAAGGAAGTGACGGCAGTGACGGCAGCGATGGGAAAGAACAGGCGGAACAGCATGTTAGTAGCGCGGACAACGCAATAATAGATCTCATTTATCACCTATCTCACCTGGGGGTTATTTCGGTCGATAATATACGTCGACCTAGCACCGAGTCAAGTTTTTGATGGCTAAAAAATTGACAACGACGGACGAAACTGACGAGTGGCGATTCCGGCTACTCGCCCCAATTAATCATCGATTTGTGGTCTGGCGGCTTGATTCCGCACCCTTTTCCCCCAGAAGCTCGGACCCGTCCCGAGCTTGACGAATGAGCGAACGGAGCAGTGTAAATGTGGGAGAACTTCCGTGCCGTCTGACGCAGCATCAGACCTTCGAAGCACGAGAATCAATTTATCAGTAGCCCGCTAGGCTAGGCTTCTTCCGAGCTACGCAGTCACGCTGGCAAGTTTGCCGGTGATATTTGCACCGCACGCCCGCGCGCCACCATGCCGCGGCGGTCACTTGGGAAGCTCCTCACTCGGATTTATTTTCGGCAACACGCGCAATTTAAACTGGGTCTGATTCGAGCGAAAGACGAACGGCCACACAGGAGGAAAAACAACGTACGCCGTGGTTTCCAGGAAGGAGTAAACCAAATCACCCGGCGGCCCCTTATCATCGTGAATGGTCACGACATATTCTCCCGGCGAGATGTCCGGGATTTTGAACTGAAGAAACTTATCTTCAATCCAAACCAACTCCTCGCCGGGAATCTCACTTCGTTGCGGATCCGCCGCGGTGAGTTTGAGCTGGGGCCAGTCCATTACCTTGCCGGCGATCTCAACACGCGGCCAGCCCACTAAGTATTCCATCGAAATGCTAATGACATTTCCGGGCGGTCCCTCTGTCGGACTCACGCTGACGACGCGAGGTGCGCAAGCAGAAGATGACGTCGTGACTGACAGACAGGCGACGAAGATCAAGCGGTACATCTTCTTCTTCAATCGGTGGACAAAGCATTTCATGCACGGTTCTCCAAACTCGTTAATGGCATAAAAGAATAGTTTATCCAAAGGCCCGCAGATCAACTCAACGATTATCCGGGCATATTAGGGCAGCTGTCTCTTTGGTTATATCTGAGTCTCCAAGTTCCAAAGTTCACCAAAATTAGCCACAAATTCCCAAATGCTAGGACCGAAGTCGTAGACAACGCTTCAATAACTCCCCTAGCCCGGGAAAAATCATACTACTCGCGTATTGATGGGAACGGCATTATAGCTGTTTTCCTTTTAGCTGCGGGAACAGTGAGAGCCCAGAGCGTCGATGATAGGATCAAGTCGCTCGAGCAAGAGCTTTTACAGTTAAAAGAGCAGCAGATCGAGCTGAAGAAAGAGGCGACAACGGCGGCGCAGGCAATGCCGGCCTTCAGTTACCGTCCGGGTAACGGACTGAACATCGAGGCGGCGGATAAATCGTGGGGCGTGCGCTTCACGGTTGAGACGCACTTCCGTTACAACTTTGAATCCGGACGCGATCAAATCGGCCGTACCCAGGGCGAATTGATGGGTCGTCGGTTTCGACCGGGGGTACTTTACTGCATCAATAATTGTCTGTGGGAAATCGAGGCAACGCTTGACCTAGACGGTTTTGGCACGGGTAACGGCAAGAACTCGACCAACACCGGCGGTAGTTCGATTTTACAGCGCGGCGCGGTGAACTTTCACGCGGAGAACCTAAACCCGTGGTTGCCGACGGTGCAGTTCGGTATGGAAGTGCAGAACGCAGCCGGCGGCAGCTTAGCCAGGCAGGGTTCCGGCAACGTCGGCGCCCAAGCCGAGTACGATCTTCTCACCCGCAACAACGGATTTAATACGGGTCGTGCGGGGCAGGGCGCGGTGCTCAACTGGGACGATCGGTCTCTTTCCGGCATCGGCATACCGGGGCGAATCGGCAAGTTCCAGGTTGGTATGTCGAGTATTGGTGAAGGCGACGATGGTTTATCAAGCTTCACGGACAGAAAAGATTTCAACGTTTATCTAAGCATTCAGCCGTTCTCGGAAGTCAAGAACAAATGGCTCAGCGGTTTGACGTTCGAATATGGCTCATGGTTCTGTAACAATGATAACCGCGCCAACGAGAATGGCTGCGACCGATTTCGCATTCAAGATCACGGCGACGGGGGCCGACAGACTTTGTTTGACACGGGCGCGGGCAGCATCGGTCAGGGTCTTACCAGAGCGCACGGTCCGGGCATCGTGTACAGCGTTGGGCCCTACACTTTACGCGCGATGGGTTCGTTCGAAGAGAGCGAAGACCGCGGCGGCCAGAGGGGGAAGAAAACGGCGCATAACTTCTTAATTGGCCATGATCTGTACCTGTGGAGCCCGAAGGGATTCTTGACCGGCTCGGCCACGACTCCGAATTCGATATTGGTTGGCACCCACTTTGAGCGAGCCGATATGTCCTTGGGTTGTAATGGTAGTACAGGTATTCCTTGTACGGCAGCTGGCCTGCACATTCCCGCCAGCGCTCTCGGGCACTTGGCGCAGTTCCATCGTAACCGCATCCTGCTGCGTGAGTGGGATCTCTGGTACGTAATCGCCCCGCGCATGAACGTCGGTCTGAACGTGTTGTGGTACGACGCGTCGAACCTGCGTAACGGGCGCAACCAAGCGGCGCATAATCTAAACGTTTGCAGCACTGGAGACATTAACAATGGCCACTGCCGATCCGGTATTGGTGGTGATTGGCTGGATGTGATGCTCAACTGGAGATACACGTTCTAGTTCGAACGATAGTTGGATAGAAAAAAAGGGGAGTCAGAAATGACTCCCCTTTTTTATTTATTGCATTTGCGGTGGAATCCTGAAAAATCCAGCCGGGCCCCCACACCTTCTAGATACAAAAAAAGCAACCGGTGCACTTCAAAGCGCGCATGATTGCGTTGCCAATTCCTTATTGCTAAAAATCAGAGCTATTACTACCTTGGAACTGGTGATCCGCTTGCGATGAAGATATATTCGCTTGTGAGGAAAACTATGGGAAACACTGTCAAGTTCTCTCATTGGTCGTTGCTGACTTCAGCCATGTTGCTAATCAGCCTGTCGATCGCCTGCAATCATTATGTTCCTCGATTCGGCATCGGTGGGCGATATGAAGAAGGGAGGGAACAGTTTCTCCGTGGCCGGGGAGGCGATATGGACGCCGCTATCGTCGCTCTGGAGTCTGTCGTGAGCCAAGACCCAACCTACAAATACAGCCTCACCTATCTCGGCCGCGCGTACTACCTGAAAGGACGATACGAAGACGCGTTTGCGGTGCTGCAGCGTGCCGTGGCAGTGCATAAGGACGACGAGCAGGCCTGGATGGCGCTCGGTCTCGCGCAATTGCGCTTAGGTCAGAACGACAAGGGAATAGAGTCGTTAAAGGGCGGCATCACGCTGGCCAGCAGAGTCATGGTCGACGGCTATCACAATTATATCTATTGGGACACCCGGGGATTGATACGTGCGTCTATGAGGCGTTCAGCTTTCTTGCTGACCAAAGGCGCGGAAGAAAAAGACAATATTATTCAAAATACCGATCGGCTGCTCGCGCTGATTGACGACGAAGAAAACTTCCAGAGAAACACACGCATTCAGAATACCAGACCACTGTACGGCGGCTGAGAACCAACTGAAATTGGTTGTTGACCTATCGTAGCGGCGACTCGACTAAAAAACGCCACTTAGCTAAAAAGGTGCGGCGGATATTGAAGAGTAAGCCGGACGATTGATCCGCTACGCTGGAACCAATCGTCCGGCTATTATCTTTAGTCACTGCGGGGTTTAATTCCCCGCACCTTCCACGATCTCTTAGAGCTCGTCATTCCCGAATGTCTTTATCGGGAATCCAGGCGAGACCGGAGCTGGACCCCCGATTAAAACATTCGGGGGTGACGCTTTGGAAAAAATCTCATCCCTCTGTTCTGATAGCCCGAACTTGCTGCGGGGTAGTTCGAATGAGTTTTACGGCTGGCTACCCTTACCCTCGCTGTCGCGGGCGCGGTCTCTGGATTCGTCGCGTCGAGCTAAATCACCCTCTTCTTCCATTCGAATGGCTATCCACTCACCGTCTGTGATCAGCTTTTGCCAATCGAATTCTCGGGCCGAAATCATGGTGAGATCACCTTGAATCTTAGTTCTTATCTCACGCGCCGGATCCCAGAATTGGCCGAAGGAAAACCGATGAGCTTCCGTGACCCATTCAAGCCAGTCGTTAATGCCGCGCATGCCGCCCTCGATCTGCTTTAAACCGGCCTGGCGGTCGCCGCTCCGGGCTAACGTCAAGCCGAGGTAAAGTCGCCCGATATCTTCATCTTTGTTCGCGGAAAGTGCCTTTTCGAGCGTCTGGCGGGCCTGTGGTAACTTACCCGTTGCGTACTCGGATCTGCCGACGTAGGTCCAAATGCCTTGTTTCAGGGCAGTTCCGTACGTGTATTCCGGGTCTTTTTGAGCAGCGCTCTGAAAGTAACCAAGCGCAGCTTCGTTGTTGCCCGTAAGAAGCGCGTGCCTGCCAGCGGAAACCTCACTGCCAACCTGTAAGCTCGTGCAAGCGGAAAGAGAAACAAGTAATGAGAGCAACCCCCCTAGAGTGTTGGATTTCATGACTCCCTCCTATTTTCCAGGCGTAAGGATAATCACCGCGGGCCGGAAATTCAACAGTAATCAACAGGGACAACAGCGGCGATGCTCAGGACAAATTTTAAGCATCCAAACCTAAGGCAAAAGGCGAGCCCCAGGAAAACCGCCGGCGGTGATTCGCGAGTCTGCGTCGCGCCGAGCGTGGTGTTCATCAGCGATGCCAATTCTGCGCACGATCAGATCAGAATGTCGCCAAGAGTCGCGAGAAAGTACCCGATACTGACGTAGGCGTTAAGATCGAAAAAGGCGCGATTGATACGTGATAAGTCGTTGGGTGTGACGATGCGGTGTTCCCAAAACAACACAAGCGCCACCGCGAGAAACCCGAGCCAATAAATCAGGCCCATTGCTGCGCTGAGTCCAACCAGCGCGAGAAACACGATCGTACATAGATGGAAGATCGTCGAGAGGCGTAACGCCGCGGCAACGCCGAAACGGACAGGTATCGAGTAGAGCCCATGGGCGCGGTCGAATTCACTGTCTTGCAAGGAGTAAATGACATCGAAGCCGGCCAGCCAGAAAACCACTGCTAGACCGAGATAAAAAGGCACGAACAACTCTGCCAGATTAATCGGCATCTGGGCGACAGCCAACCAGGCGCCGATCGGTGCTATGGCGAGCGCGAGACCGAGGAATATGTGGGAAGCCCAGGTAAAGCGTTTGGTTAGCGAATAGAAAAACACGATGGCGAGGGCCACCGGCGATAGGACAAAGCAGATCCAATTAAGCTGGTACGCCGCAAATATAAAAACTAATGCCGCGATGGTCGTTAGCGCGACCGCTTCCGAGACTCTCACTTTGCTCTGTGGTAGCTCCCAACTTTGGGTGCGCGGATTGAGCGCATCGAATTGTCTATCGACTAATCGGTTGAAGCCCATCGCAGCCGTGCGGGCGCCAACCATGGCAATGAGAATCCAGAGAAGCGCTCGAAGCGTTACCGGATGTTTGGGCCAGGCTAGAGCCACCGAGGACATTGCAAATGGAAGCGCGAACACTGTGTGGGAAAATCGAACGAGACGGCCGTAGTCGGTGATTTTGGATTTTACATTTTGGATCATTTTGGATCCTTCGACTGCGCTCCCTTCGACTTGGCTTCTTTCGACTTCGCTCAGGACAGGTTTTCGACCGAGCGGGCGGTGAACATTCATATTCCGAGTTTGTCCCAAATCGAATCGATGTATTTTTTTGTCTTATCATCCATCACGATGGCGTCGGGCCACCCGCGTTCAAATCCCTCACTGCGCCACTTGCGAGTAGCGTCGACGCCGACCTTGGAGCCATAGCCCAAGATCGGCGCGGCGTGATCGAGCACATCGACGGGCCCCTCGACGAACAACATGTCTCGTTTCGGGTCGATGTGATTGCCGACTATCCACGTGATCTCTGAAAGATCGTGAACGTTGACGTCGTGATCGACGACGATCAGAGTCTTGGTGAACATCATCTGGCCCAATCCCCACAGCGCATGCATGACCTTGCGGGCATGAGCAGGATATTCCTTTTTGATTGAGACAATCGCTAAATTATGAAATACGCCGTGGACCGGCAGATTCATATCGACGATTTCCGGCAAAGTTACCCGCAGCAGTGGTAGGAACAGTCTTTCAGTTGTTTTACCGAGGTAGCCATCTTCCATGGGTGGCCGCCCGACGATGGTGGTCGGATAAATGGGATTATTTCTATGAGTGATGCAGGTCACATGAAAAACCGGATAATCGTCGGCGAGCGAGTAAAAGCCGGTGTGGTCGCCAAACGGACCCTCCCGACGAAGCGGCTCGGCGGGATCGACGTAGCCCTCGATGACGATATCCGAATTGGCCGGGATCTCGACATCGACCGTGACGCCTTTTACCAATTCAACGCCTTTCTTGCGCAGAAAACCGGTGAACAAGATTTCATCGATCTGATCGGGCAGCGGCGCAGTGGCGGCATAAATCATCGCCGGGTCGCCGCCCAGGCAAGCCGCGAGCTCAAGCCTGCCGGCATGTTCTTTTTGGCGCTGATAATGGCGCGCGCCTACTTTATGGAGATGCCAATGCATACCGGTTGTGCGCGAATCGAACACCTGCATGCGGTAAAGACCGACATTTCTTGTGCCCTTAGCGGGGTCTTGTGAAAAGACCATCGGCAGCGTGATGAAAGGGCCGGCGTCGCCCGGCCAACAGGTTAAGACAGGCAAGATGCTCAAATCCGGCTCGCGATCAATGACTTCTTGGCAGGAACCTTCCTTGACGATTTTCGGCGGGATACCGGCCAGCTTGATCAATTCGCCGAGCAGGTGAAGTTTTTCTTTGAACGCTCTCGGCGGCTTGGTTTGTATGAGCTTGGCAATGTCTCGGGCGATTTCCTCGACATCGCTCACGCCGAGGGCAAGAGCCATTCGCTTTGCGGAACCGAAGGCATTGATCAGCAGAGGGATTTTCTTGCCGATGATATTCTCGAATAGCAGCGCGGGGCCGCCGTTCTTCATCACCCGGTCGGCAATCTCGGTGATTTCGAGTTCGGCATTGAACGGATGCGATATTCGCTTGAGCTCTCCTTCTCGGTCTAAAACTTGAAGGAAATCTGACAGGCTGTTATATGGCATGTGCTTGCCGTCAAGTCCTGAATGAACAGCAATAATCCCAGTCGAAGCAAGAAGTCAAGAAAACCTGCCGAATCATTCGCGAACGCTGGTTTTGCCGAATGGGTTATCCCACTGATCGTCGGACTAACCACCTTTGGGGTCTTCCTGCCCGTATTGCAGAACCAATTCGTCAACTGGGACGACTACGAAACACTAGTCGATAATCTGCGCTATCGCGGCTTGGCTTGGCGGCAGTTGCGCTGGATGTTTACGACTTTTCACATGGGACCGTATCAGCCGTTGAGTTGGATGACGTACGGGTTGGATTATTTGATTTGGGGAATGAACCCGATCGGATATCATTTGACGAATCTTATTCTTCACGCCGCTAATGCAGTTTTCTTCTATTGCGTCTGCCGCCAACTGATCGCGCGCGCTTTGTCGATGCCCGACCATGGATCTTGGCGGCTTACCACGAGCGCTACGTTTGCCGCTCTTTTTTTCGCGATTCACCCACTCCGAGTCGAATCTGTGGCGTGGGCCACCGAGCGACGCGACGTGCTATCGGGTTTCTTCTTTCTGTGGACCATTTACTGTTACTTGAGGGCAAACTCGAGCGCCTATGACGACAGTCGGTCGAAACGATGGCTGGGTGCCGCTCTTGTTACGTATATTCTGTCGTTGCTTGCCAAGGCCACAGCGATGACGTTGCCGGTGACACTTCTGCTCTTGGATATTTATCCCCTACGTAGACTAGGCGGTGAGCTGCGAGCTTGGTGGACGACCGCTCAACGTGAAGTGCTGCGAGAAAAGATTCCGTTTGCTGTCCTGGCCATTGCCTTTGCCATCGTCGCGTTGATTGGACAACGTCACGCGTTTGCGCTCAAGTCTTTAGACAGTTACAGCGTCGAGTCCCGATTCGCTCAGGTGTTTTTCGGCGCAAGCTTTTACCTGTGGAAGACTTTAATACCGGTCAGGCTTTCCCCTCTTTACGAGATTTCGCCTCAATTCAGTCTCTGGAACCCTGAGATTCTTGCCGGTGCCGCGGCAACCATCATCATTACGGTAGCGTTGTATAGAT
>WNFV01001899.1_pt1 | contig 35244 bp, 36 predicted proteins | sample 5400101 | NCBI WGS metagenome assembly WNFV01 (sample SAMN13153361, study PRJNA577476) | soil metagenome | isolation source: 115 cm soil or saprolite under grassland replicate 1 | place: USA:California | collected 2016-06-15 | reverse complement strand
AGCCTCAACTCCCGCATCCAAGCCATCCGCGTCTCCGCCCGCGGCTACCGCAACCGCGAAAACTTCAAAACCGCCATCTACTTCCACTGCGGCGGACTCCAGCTCTACCCACGAACCCACGGAATTCCCGGATGAGCCCGTTTTTCAGGGGGAAGTAGTTAGACGGGCAGGCGGTCTGTTCTCGCTCGCTCCCGTGATCTGGTGCAATGGAAGCGTACGCGCCGGCGGTAGTTGGTCTGGTTTCGGAACGCGCAGGTTCGCCTCGGGTGGGAGGTTTAGGCTGCGACCATGGGCGTTGACTACCGAAAGGCGAAGGAGAGGATCAGGGCGATCTGGAGCCTTGGCGACTACCGCTCCTTGGCGATGCTGCTCGAGCCGGCCGCCCACGAGCTGGTCGACGCGTGCGCGATCGCGGCCGGACAGGACGTGCTGGACGTGGCAGCCGGTAACGGCAACTGCGCGATGGCGGCGGCCCGCAGGGGCGCCCGGGTGGTGGCCTCTGACCTGACGCCTGCCCTGGTCCAACTGGGCCGGGCGAGAACCCAGGCCGAGGGACTGGCCATCCAGTGGGCCGAGGCCGACGCGGAGGAGCTGCCCTTCGCGGACGGCCGCTTCGACTGCGTGACCTCGGTGTTTGGGGCGATGTTTGCACCACGCCCGGACGTGACGGCAGCCGAGCTGTTCCGCGTCCTTAGGTCCGGCGGCATCGTGGGCATGGCCAACTGGACGCCCGCAAGCTTCGGGAAACAGCTGGCCGAGGCCGCGGCCAAGTATCGGCCACCGCCTCCTGTGGAGCTGCCAAGCCCATTTCGGTGGGGGGAGGAGCAGACGGTCCGGTCCTTGTTCGAGGGGTTTGCCTCTTCGATCCGGCTCGAGCAGCGCGTCCTACGGTGGGAGCTCGAATCGCTGGCCGCGATGCAGGCCGTGCTCCAGGGACAGGGTGGGGCGGTGATGGCCAAGCAGATGCTCCCCCCGGAGGTGTACGAGCGGATGGGCAGGGAGATCGAAGCGCTGGTCAGCCGGCACAATCAGGGGAGCGGGGATAGGGTCGTCATCGACAACGAGTACCTGCTCGTGGTGGCACGTAAGACCTGAAAGTCTTCATCCGCTCTCAACGCTGGCCCAGCCGAGCGCAACGTCCTCGTCGTCCGCGGCCACGCCTCCACGTTCGCAGGCAGGGCCGGGCGCCACGATGGTTGCCGTAGCCCGGCGCAGCCAGCGCCTCGCCGGCCAGAAACTCGGCACGTGCCTCCCGCGTCGCCAGCGCCTCGTTCCGCTGAGCTGGCAGCAAGTGCGCTGAGCGCGGCGCGAGTACGGCCTGGGGCTCATCTGGCCCGTCGAGCGCATTGAGAACAACCTGGCGCTGCGCGCGAGCGCCGATTTTGCGGCGTTGTCCATGCCCTTTGAGCCTGCACCGCGAGGTCTGAACGACGACAACCTGCCCGTCGCCCGGACCGGGCGCCCGCGCAACCCGTGGGACGACGCCCTGGGCAGCTGCGCCCGGTTTGCCCGTTGCCGGTACGGGTAGCCAACGTCGTATACGGCGGCGGGGGAGGGGACCCGCGCACGAGACCGGGGAGTGGGTGATGCGGCGGTATCGGGACGGCGAACCGGAAACCTACCCCTCCGGCGTGTGAGCCCTGGCACCCGCTGACCACAGGAGGAGATCCGGATGTCCGCGAAGGCAGGCGAGAAGGCCCAGAAGACCGGCGACTTTCATTGCGCGAAATGCGGCGAGAAGGTCCACGTGGTCGAAGGCCACAAGATTCCGAAGTGTCCAAACGGGCATAGCGAGTTCGACACCCGTACCGGCGAGCCCGGCAACAGGTGACCGGACGCCGACGTCGCCCACGGCACCCCGCGCGTACCGCGACGGCGGCGGGGTGAGGTTGGACGCGGCATCGGGATACCTGACCGGGCGGGAGGTGACGTACAGATGGCAGGCATCGAACTTCGCAGCCCGGCGTTCAGCGACCACGGCCTGATTCCCATCCGCCAGGCCACGACCGCGAGAACCTTTCGCCGGCCCTGCAATGGTCCGGCGTCCCGGACGGCAGGGGCTGAGCTCGTGGTGCTCTGTGAGGACCTGGACGGGCCGTCCGGCACATTCCTGCACTGGCTGCTCACCGGCTGGGGCGGGCCGCAGCCACCGGCCGGCGACCAGGCGCATCGATACTTCTTCCGGCTGTACACGCTGCCGCCACCGGTGCGGCTGCCGGCCGACCCCGACGCCGACGACGTCCACCGCGACGTCGACGACGCCGCGCTGGCCAGCGGCACCACCGTCGGGCTCTACCAACGCCGGTTCACGCGACATCCGCGAGGTCGTGTCGCAGCGGCGCCGGCACGCCGCAACTGGGCTCGGCGCGCCGGCGACCGAAGAACGGGCGGCGCCGGCGAAACCTTCGCTCGTCCCGCCACCGGTCGACACGTACGGTAAAGACGTGCCAGACGGCCTGATGACGGTGTTCCTGTGCGGTGACGTGATGACCGGCCGCGGCGTCGACCAGATCCTTGCGCACCCTGGCGATCCCCGGCTGTGGGAGCCGTACGTCCGGGACGCCCGAAGGTACGTGGAGCTGGCGGAGGAGGTCAACGCCCCGATCCCTCGCCCGGTCGACTTCTCCTGGCCGTGGGGAGACGCCGTGCAGGTGCTCGACGACGTCGCGCCCGACGTACGGGTGATCAATCTGGAGACCAGCATCACGCGAAGCGACGACGTCGCCCGCGGCAAGGCGGTGCACTACCGGATGGCTCCCGACAACATCGCCTGCCTGACCGCGGCCCGACCCGACGCCTGCGCCCTGGCCAACAACCATGTGCTCGACTTCGGCCCCCGGGGGCTCGACGAGACGCTGGACGTGTTGACCGGGGCCGGGATCCCGGCGGTGGGCGCGGGCCGCGACGCGAGCGAGGCCCGCCGGCCCGCGATCATCCCCGTCGGGCGTGACGGCCGTGTGATCGTATTGTCGCTCGGTGCGGAATCCAGCGGCATTCCGCTGGGTTGGGCCGTCACCCGGGACCGGGCCGGCGTGGATCTCCTGCCTGATCTATCCAACACCACGGCTGGCGAGGTCGCCGACCGGGTGCGTCGGGTGAAGCGGCCCGGCGATGTGGTCGTGGCCTCGATTCATTGGGGATCCAACTGGGGCTACGAGGTAACGGCCGAGCAGGTCGGCTTTGCGCACCGGCTCGTCGACGGCGGCGTGGACATCGTGCACGGGCATTCCTCGCACCATCCCCGTCCGATCGAGGTCTACCACCGCAAGCTGATCCTGTACGGCTGCGGCGACTTCATCGACGACTACGAGGGCATCAGCGGCCACGACGAGTACCGCCATGACCTGCGCCTGCTGTACTTCGCGTCGGTGGAGCAGGGCACGGGCCGCTTCGTCGGGCTGCTGATGGTACCGATGCAGGCTCGTCAGATGCGCCTGTATCACGCCTCGGCCGGCGACGCCGAACATTTGCACAGCGTCCTGCGCCGGGTCAGCCACCGCTTCGGGTCGCTCGTTGACCTCGCCCTCGGTGGCAAGCTCTACCTGCGGGCCGCACGCCCGTGATCCGCCATCGCGCAGCACCGCCAACCACCGGGTGGGGCCGCGGCCCACGCCAGCCGGCACACCGAAGATCGCGGTGACGTGGGAGCAGGCCCTGCTACCGCGGTTTCGGCCGGCTCGGGGGACAGCGGTAAGGCCACCACGCGCCGCGTCGAAGGTGCGAATGGGCGCGCCGCCGCCGGGCCGGCCGGCGGCCGCCGCGGTGGTGCCGGCGGCGCTGCTGACCGCCGACGAGGTGGGGCGCGCGCTGGGGCTCCGGTGACGGTACGGGGCGCGGCCGGGTCGGGTGCGCCGAGGCACACGGCCGGGGAGCGTGGGAGGGTAGTTGCGGGTGGGAGTCGTCGGTGGGCCCGGCGCGCCCGTGGCCGAATGAGGAGCCGACCATGACCGCAGCGGAGGACGGGACCAGCTTCGCCGACCTGGAGCTGCTGCCCGAGCTGCTAGCGCCATTGTCCGGTCTCGGCTACGAGGAGCCCACGCCGATCCAGCGGGAGGCGATTCCGACGCTGTTGCAGGGCCGCGATCTGGTCGGCCAGGCGGCAACCGGGACGGGGAAGACGGCTGCGTTCGCGCTGCCGGTCCTGCAGCGGATGCGCCGTGACCGTCCGGAGTCCGATCCCATGGCGCTGGTCCTGGTACCGACCCGTGAGCTGGCGGTCCAGGTTTGCGAGGCGATCCATCGCTACGGCCGCGAGCTGGGCGCGCGGGTCCTGCCGATCTACGGCGGACAGCCGATCGGCAGGCAGTTGCGAGCGCTGGAGCGCGGCGTGGACGTCGTGGTGGCGACACCCGGCCGGGCACTGGATCACATGTCCCGGCTGACGCTGCGGCTGGACAGCCTCGAGGTGGTGGTGCTGGACGAGGCGGACGAGATGTTCGACATGGGCTTCGCGGAGGACATCGAGGCGATCCTCCAGGAGACTCCGGCCGACCGGCAGACGGTGCTGTTCTCGGCGACGATGCCGCCGCGTATCGACGGGATGGTCCGCCGCCATCTGCGTGACCCGGTACGGATCGAGATCGGGCGCCAGGCGGCGGCCTCGGGCGAGGCTGCGCGGGTACGGCAGAGCGCGTACCTGGTCCAGCGCGCACACAAGCCCGCGACGCTCGGACGGGTGCTGGATGTGGAGGCGCCCGGAGCGGCGCTCGTCTTCTGTCGGACCCGTGACGAGGTCGACCAGTTGACCGAGACCCTGAACGCGCGTGGTTACCGCGCCGAAGCGCTGCACGGCGGGATGAGCCAGGAGCAGCGTGACCGGGTGATGGGGCGGCTGCGCGGCGGGACCGCTGACCTGCTGGTGGCCACCGATGTCGCCGCGCGGGGACTGGACGTCGAGCAGCTCACCCATGTGGTCAACTACGACGTTCCCTCCGCACCCGACGCGTACGTACACCGCATCGGCCGGGTCGGTCGGGCCGGCCGCGAGGGTGTGGCGATCACCCTGGCCGAGCCGCGAGAGCATCGGATGCTCAAGACCATCGAGCGGGTCACCAAACAGCGGATCGCGGTGGAGAAGGTGCCGACCATCGCCGATCTGCGTGCCCGTCGGCTGGAACTGACCCGTGCGTCGTTGCACGAAAGCATCCTGGAGGACGACCTGGAACCCTACCGCGTCGTCGTCGAGACGCTCGCCGATGAGTTCGACGTCATGGAGGTGGCGCTCGCGGCGGTGAAGCTCGTCCACGACGCGGGCGGAGCCGCGGCCGACGAGGAGGAGATCCCCGAGATCAGCACCCCGAGGACCGGTGCACACGCGCCGGGCCCCCGTACCGCCGCTGAGCGTGACACGCGGCGCGGCCGGGGACCGGCGGACGGGACAGTCCGTCTGTTCGTCGGTGTGGGGCGCAGCGCCGGGATCCGCCCGCAGGATCTCGTCGGCGCGATCGCCGGCGAGTCGCGGCTGAGCGGACGCGATGTCGGAGCCATCGAGATCGCCGACCGCTTCTCGCTCGTGGAAGTGCCCCAGTCGGCCGCCGCCGAGGTGATCGCCGCCCTCCAGCGCACCACCATCAAGGGAAGGAAGGCCACCGTCCGCCGGGAACGCACCAGGAGCCGGTAGCGGGCTGGGCACGTCTAGTCTCATTGTGAATGATGATCTTCGAACTCTCGAGGGCGACCCGACGGGCAGGTCGGACAGGGTGACCTGGCCGTCCGCGGCCTTCACGCCGGGTTCAATCTGGACAAGGGGCCACGGGTTCATCGCGCCGGGGTGTCCTTCCAGCGCAGGTCGTCGGCCAAACGGCGACTTTCGCATCGACCACCAGGGCGGTCACGCGGCCCGAGGCGGTCGTGATGTCGTTGGCCTCCGGTGAGCAGCGCCCGGGTGCGAATGGGGAGGCGGGGGAGTGGGTAGGCGAAGTGGTATGTCTGCACAATTGACGCAAACTGATCAACTTGCGGGCCTTGCCGAGCTGGGCCAGCAGCTGCGGGTCGACGCGGTGCGGTGCAGCGCCGCGGCTCGTTCGGGTCACCCGACCTCGTCGATGTCGGCGGCGGATCTGATGGCCGTGCTGCTGGCCCGGCATCTGCGTGTTGACTTCACCGCCCCCGACGATGTCGGCAACGACCATCTGATCTTTTCCAAGGGGCACGCCTCCCCGCTGCTGTACGCGCTGTTCAAGGCCGCGGGCGCCATTACGGACAGCGACCTGTTGTCCTTCCGTGCCCGAGGTAGCCGTCTTGAGGGTCACCCGACCCCCGCCTGCCCTGGGTGGACGTGGCCACCGGCTCGCTAGGGCAGGGCCTGCCGGTCGGCGTCGGGCTCGCCCTGGCCGGCAGGCTGGACCGGCTGCCGTACCGGATCTGGGTGCTGTGTGGCGACAGCGAGCTCGCGGAGGGCTCGATGTGGGAGGCGTTCGAGCACGCCGGCCACGAGCGGCTGGACCACCTGACGGCGATCGTCGACGTGAACCGGCTCGGCCAGCGCGGCCCGACCCGGCACGGCTGGGACACCGCCGCGTACGCCCGGCGCATCGGCGCGTTCGGCTGGCACACTCTGGAGATCGACGGCCACGACCCGGCGCAGATCGACGCCGCGTACGCCGAGGCCGCCGCGACCGGGGGGCGGCCTACGGCGATCCTGGCCCGTACCAAGAAGGGCAAGGGCGTTGCGGCGGTGGAGGACCGGGAGGGCTTTCACGGCAAGCCACTCAAGGACGCCGAGCAGGCGATCGACGAGCTGGGCGGACGCCGGCAGGTGCGCGTCGAGGTCGCCCGCCCGCCGCGGCGCGCCGGACCTGTCCATCCCCGACCGGGGCAGGTGACCCTGCCCACCTACCGGGTCGGTGAGAAGGTCGCGACCCGGACTGCGTTCGGCGCCGCGCTGAAGGCCCTCGGTGACCAGCATCCGCGGGTGGTGGTGCTCGACGGGGAGGTCAGCGACTCCACCCGCACCGACCAGTTCGCCGACGCCCACCCGGACCGTTTCGTGGAGTGCTACATCGCCGAGCAGCAGATGCTCGCCGCCGCCGTCGGGCTGCAGGTGCGCGGATGGGTGCCGTATGCGGCGACCTTCGCCGCGTTCTGGACCCGCGCCTACGACTTCGTGCGGATGGCCGCGATCAGCCGGGCCGACCTCGGCTGGTCGGCTCACACGCCGGGGTGGCGATCGGCCCGGACGGCCCGTCCCAGATGGGCCTGGAAGACCTGGCCGCCTTCCGGGCCCTGCACGGCAGCACAGTGCTCTACCCGTGCGACGGCAACCAGACCGGCCGCCTCGTCGTGGCCATGGCCGGGCGCAGCGGGATCAGCTACCTGCGCACCACCCGCGGCGACACCCCGGTGATCTACGGCCCCGACGAGGAGTTCCCGATCGGTGGCAGCAAGCTGCTGCGCCATTCCCCGGGCGACCGGGTCACGATCGTGGCCGCCGGGGTCACCGTCCACGAGGCGCTCGCCGCCGCCGATACCCTCGCCGCCGACGGCGTCGCGGCCCGGGTGATCGACCTGTACTCGGTCAAGCCGGTCGACACCGCCGGGCTGCACCGGGCCGCGGCCGAGACCGGCCGGCTGGTCACGGTCGAGGACCACTGGCCGGCGGGGGGTCTCGGCGATGCCGTGCTCGACGCGTTCACCGCAGACGGGGCCGGGCCGCTGCCCCGCGTGGTGAAGCTCGCCGTTCGCGACATGCCCGCATCGGCAACCCCCGAAGAACAGTTGCAGGCCGCGGGCATCGACGCCGATGCGATCACCGCCGCGGCCCGCGACCTCGTCTCGACAACCTAGGCAGGATGGGATGGCCCGACCGAACGACGAGGTCGCGGCCCTGTTGCAGGAGTACCCGGACCTCACCTCGATCACCGGCGGTGAGCAGTTCATGGCCGTGGACGTGGCCGAGGAGATCGTCGCGGCGCTGTCGGCGGTCACCGGCTGCACGCGGTGCACGTGCGCGGGTTCGCTGCGCCGGATGGGGGCGCGGCGCTGCAGTACTTCACCGGGTCGAAGGCGCACAACATCCGTACCGCCCGTTCCTGAGCGGGTCATCACCGATCAGCAGGAGGAGGATTGCCTGATGAGGTACGACGAGTTCCTGGCGAGGGTGCGTGAGCGAGGCGAGTACGCCGACCAGCAGGAGGCCGAGCGGATCACCCGGGCGGTGCTCGGGGTGCTGGCCGGCCGGCTCAGCCCCGGCGAAGTGAAAGACCTCGCCGCCCAGTTGCCTGGCCAGGCCGCCGCCGCGCTTATGAGCAATGGGCCGGCCGAGGCGTTCGGGGTGCAGGAGTTCCTGCGGCGAGTGGCGGCGGCCACGGGGGCCAGCGAGAAGACCGCCGAGTGGGACGCCAGCGCGGTGCTGTGTACGGTGGCCGATGCGATCTCTGGCGTGAGCTCAACGACGTGCTCACCCAGTTGCCGTCCGGGTACGCGGTGCTGTTCGGCAAGCCGACGCTGAGCGGCTGACCCAGGGCAGGACACGGGAAAGGCAGCCGTACCCGGCCTTCGCGCCGGGACGGCGGGGCGGCGGGTCCAACTGTGGCTGTCCGCACGCGATGGCCTGGGTCTCCGCGGAGCCTGCGCTGCCGCTTCGCTGACCAGTGCCGGGCGGTGGGCGACACCGGCGCGTCTCACCCGCAGCTGCCTGGGCCGGCCCCGGGCGAGGACGAACGGAGGTGCGAGGGCGTGACCACAACGCCGTTCGCCTGCGGGACGTACGCCCGGCCCGCGGTTGGCGGCGCACCAGGCGGCGAAGCGGCTCAGCTCCTCCTCGCCGGTGGCGGCCCCGATCCGGTACGCCGCGGCGAAGGGTGCCGCCCGGTTCACCGGCCTGTCGAGCACCATGGACCGGACCGCAGTGAAGGATTGACGTCCCGGAGATCGTGGCGTGCGGGAAGCCGCGCTGGCCGACTGCGACGACGTCGAACCGCTCGCGCAGGACGGCCGGAAAGTACGGGTAGCGGGTGGCGAGGGTGTCCAGCGGCGAGGCACCCACGCTGGTGGAGAAGACCAGGGTGCCCAGCCGCCGCCCGAGGGTCGCGGCGTCGTGCCGGGCCACGCCGATCGTGATCTGCCGGCGATCGCGGTCGACACAGCGGTTAGCCTGTATGTATGCAGGAGGCGGTGTCCGGGAGCGACCTCGATGGCTGACGCCGACGATGTCCGTCGCCTGGCGCTCGCGCTGCCTCACGTGGCCGAGATCGACAGCGACGGCTTCGACTTCCGGGTGGCCGACAAGGGGTTCGTGTGGTCCTACCCCGAGCGCAAACCGGGCAGGCCGCGCCGCATCCGGACCGACATCGCCGTGCTGTACGTCGGCGACGAGGCGGAAAAGCAGGCGCTGCTCCTCGGCGAGCCCGAGGTCTTCTTCACCACGCCCGGCTACGACGGGTTGCCCCTGGTGATGCTGCGGCTGGCTCAGGTGAATGTCGATCGCCTGCGGGAGCTCGTCACCGACGCGTGGCGCATGCGTGCCCCAGCCGTGCTCGTCGGCGACCTCGACGGCGCTGGTTCGTTGAGCCCCGGTCCGGGCTGAGCAGAGCCGATCAGTAGGTCGAGCGTGGCGCTTGCCTGGCGCCGCAACCGGGCCTGCGATCGGCTGTCGGTCGAGACGCGTAGCGGGAATCGTGGCTGATCACCACCGGATCGGGTTGACAATCCGCCGTGGATCTCCGCAACGCAGGGCCATCGGCCACCGTTCCGGCCGGCCGCCACCCCCGGCGCTGGCGGAAACATCGGCGGTATCGCCCGTCCGCGGGTCGAGTACGCGCCATATAGCAGGAGCTTTCAACCAGCTGGTTGACGCGCGGGCATAGTCCGGCTAGCGTGAGTTTCAACCGAGAGGTTGAAACGAGGGGCGCTGATGGGAGAAGACCCACTGTCTCGCATCTTTTCCGCCCTTGCGGATCCGACTCGGCGCGACATGGTCGCCAGGCTCGCCGAGGCCGACGCGACAGTGAACCAGCTCGCCGAGCCGTACCGAATGACGCTGCAGGCCGTCTACAAGCATCTCGGGGTGCTGGAGCATGCCGGCCTGGTGAGCCGGCCGCGAGGGCCGCAGCCTCGGTCGGTGCACCTGGAGGCGGAGGTCTTCGACCTGATGGACAAATGGATCGAGCGCTACCGGCGCCAGGCCGAGGAGCGGTACCGCCGACTCGACGTCGTCCTGGCTGCGATGAGCGACAACGACGAGAAGGAAGGAGACGCACCATGACCAGCATGGCGGAGACAACCATCGAGGCTGACCCGAAGTTACCGATCATTCGTCTGACCCGCGATTTCAGGGCCACACCTGAGCAGCTGTTCCGGGCCCACACCGATCCTGTGCTGTTCGCGCAATGGGTTGGCCCGCGCTCTTTGGACACCAGGATCGAGCACTGGGACGCACGCACTGGCGGTAGCTGGAGGTTCGTTTCAGTGCGCGACGGTGTGGAGTTCGGGTTCCACGGCTGCTTCCATGAAGTGCGCCAGGATCGCATCGTGCAGACCTTCACGTTCGAGGGTGACCCGGACGGCGTGACGCTCGAGACGCTGTGGTTCGAGGACCTCGGCGATGGCCGTACCCGGCTGCACGCACAGTCGCTGGTCGATAGTTTCGAGGGCCGCGACGCGTGGCTTTCCGGTGGTATGGAGACCGGGGTCAACGAGGGCTACGCCAAGCTCGACGGGATGCTTGCCGATGGCGCTGTCTGATCGGCCCGCCGAGCGGCACCGGGAAGTTGGCGGGGCGTTCACCGACAGGGTCCACGGAACCCGAGTCTGGGACGTGCCCTCGCCGGTTGCCGGTTGGACCGCCCGCGATGTCGTGCGACATCTCACGTCGTGGTTCCCGGCCTTTCTCGCCGCCGGCACAGATATCGAGTTGCCCAGAGGACCGACCGTCGACGATGACCCGGTTGCCGCATGGCAGGTCCACTTCGACGCGGTGCAGGCGGTGCTCGACGAGCCGGCGACGGCGGATCGGATCCTGGTCGATCGGCATATCGGCGAGTTGCCGCTGGACCGTGCGATCGACCAGTTCTACACCGCTGACGTGTTCATGCACACCTGGGATCTTGCCCGCGCCACCGGCCAGGACGACCGGCTGGACCGGGACTTCTGCACACAGTTGCTCGCCGGGATGGAGCAGATGGAAGAGGCAATCAGATCCTCGGGTCAGTACGGCGCCAGGGTCCCTGTTCCCGAGGACGCCGACCCGCAGACCAGGATGCTCGGATTCATTGGCCGCGACCCTTTCTGGGCACCGGCCCACGGGCGCACGGCTGAGTAGCTACCGGTCCGAAGCGCGAGGGTGTTGGGGGTCGGCTGGGTGCATCGTGGCCCAGCGGCCGTTGGTCCCCAGGACGCGCGTGCTCGGGTCCGGGAAGATGGCGACATGGTGCAGGACCTCGACATTGCTCGCTGGCGGTTGCGCAGTCAGCACGTGGTCTCGCCCTTCGCTGTTTCGACGCGCGAGGCTGTCGGTTCGCTGCTGGCCGTCCAGGCAGAGAACTTTGGTCAGGCGGCTTGGGCAGTGGCCTCGCGCACACAGAACCCGGACCAGGCCGATCTGACGACTCTCCTCGACGACGGCGCCGTCATTCGTACGCACGTGCTGCGGCCCACGTGGCACTTCGTGCTGGCCGAGGACATTGGCTGGCTGCTCGACCTGACCGGTCCCCGCGTACGGCGGGTCACCGGCCAGCAGCTACGCAGCACCCACGGCCTCGACGAGCGCTCCATCGACCAGGCGGTCGCCGCTGTCACGGCGGCATTGGCGAGCCGAGGACAGCTCACCCGCGCGCAGCTGGCTGACGAGCTGCGCGAGCGCGGTATCCCGGGCAGCGGGCAGATGCTGATGGTCCTGCTGGCCCACGCCGAGCTGGACGGGCTGATCTGCAGCGGAGGAATCGTTGATGGCGAGCACACCTACGCGCTTATGGGTGAGCGCGTGCCGACACTTCGCCGGCCTGGGCGGACCGAGGCCCTGGCCGAGCTCGCCCTGCGGTACTTCACCGGGCATGGCCCGGCGACCGAACGGGACCTCGCCTACTGGGCGACGCTCACGCTCACCGACGTGCGCGCCGGCCTGCAGCAGGTGCATGATCGGCTCGACTCGTTCCAGCACGACGGGCGCACCTTCTGGCACGGCCCCGGGGATGTCCCCTGTGGACCGCAGGAGCCCGTAGGCCACCTGCTACAGATCCTCGACGAGACATACCGCGGCTACCAGGACTCCCGCTGGGTGCTCGATGCCGCCGGCGACGTCCCACGCACTCGGGAGACCGCGGCCGGAATGGCCCTGGTCGACGCACAACTCCTCGCCGCCATGCGGCGCACCATCGCCAACGACCACGTGCAGTTCGACCTGCGGCCCTACCGTGCCCTGACAGCTCCAGAGATCGAAGCCCTCGACCAGGCCGCCACACGCTACGGCAAGTACCTGCGGCTCCGGGCCCGGCTCGCTCTGCCGTAACCATCGCGCTCGGTTTCCTAGCGGCGGCATTGCGCCCCCCGGCCGCACGACCGGCGGCAGACATCCCATGAGAAGAGGATGGCGCCGAGTCATCCGCCTCCGGGTAGGACAGCGTCCTGGGGTGGGCGTGCCGACCAAGCACCAGCCACCTATCGAAGACTCCACATGAGTACCGTCACCAATCCGTCCACCACCGATCACCATCCGAGGTTCTCACGGTCATGGGAGGCATCTTCGCCGAAGGCTTCGCCACCGGGCAGAGCGCCGCCGGACCGCTTCGCCCTCCTCGCCCAGACCGGCATCCTCGGCCGCCTTAGGCGAGGGCACCCGAACCGGCAGGCGACGACAGACGGCGAGGTGCCGTAAGCATTTCCTCAGCACTGACCACAACGCGGCTGCCACGAAGGTGCCGCGCTGCTCACCAGTCGGTGAGCAGGAGGTGGTTGATGGTCAGGGCGGTCAGGGCCTGTACCGCCAGCCAGCACCGGTGGTGGGCGGCGGGCAGCCAGGCGATGGCGGGGAGGAGCCAGATCTCGTACGGCAGCCAGATCCGTTCGACCTCGGCCTTGCTCAGCCCGGACAGGTCCGCCGCGGTGATCGCGAGCAGCGCCAGCGCGGGCAGCCAGAATGCCGGGGACGTGTGCGCGCCCGTGCCGGGCAGGTCGTCCGGCGGCCGGTGCGCCTGGTGCCGCCACCGGTCGATCGCGGCCGCTGCGGCCCGGCGCAGCGCGGGTACGGCGGCCGGCCCGGCGGACACGACCAGGCAAGCGAGGTTGGCCCACACCCAGTACCCGTACGGCCGGTCGGCGGCCCATCCCTGGTAGTAGCGCTGAACGACGAGGTGGTAGCCGGTCAGCCACCAGAACCCGGCCGTGCTGAACGCGGCCACGACGACCCCGACGCCAGCCACACCGACGGCGCCGGTCACCCAACGGTGGTGCGGTTTGAGGAGGATGACGGCCAGCGCGAGCGGGCCGACCAGGACCAGCCCGTAGGACAGGTACAGGCTGAAGCCGAGCAGCAGCCCACCTGCCACGGCGGGCCACCACCTGCCCACGGCCAGCAGCGCCAGGCCGGTCGCGACAACGCCGGTGAACAGCCCGTCGGCCGAGGCGCCGACCCACACAGCTCCTGGGAACAGGACGAGGAAGGGCAAAGCGGCGCGGGCGGCCGGCTCGTCGCGCAGGGCGCGCAGTGTCACCGCGACGGCCACCGGTGCGCAGGCGCCGATCAGCACGCATGCCAGGGCGGCGGGTCCGCCGCCGCCGAGTCCGAGCCGGTTCAGCAGGACGAAGATGAGGAACGCGCCTGGTGGGTGTCCGGCGACGTGGGTGGCCCACGAGCCAGGCCGGAAGTCGAGGATGTGGCTGGCGAACTGCGAGATCAGCGCCGGGATGCCGGTGACTTTGGGTACGTCGTGCAGGTACTCGGCCTGTGGCGTCAGCCGCGTGGCCAGACCGCGTGACCAGCCGTCGATCAGGGCGAGCGACAGGGTCCACGCCAGGGCGGTCAGGTAGCCGCCGATCATGAGCCGTCGCCAGGGCAGCCGGGCCGCCCAGTCCGGACCCCGGTACACCCCCAGTGCCGCGATGGCGACGGCCAGCGGGGTACCTGGACCCACGTGCGGCAGCCAGGTGGCGAACAGCGGCGCGGCGTCGGCGTGGATGGGTACCCGGCGGTGGTTGAGAACGGCGCCGACGACGACCGCGACCCCGACCACGGCGGCCTGCACGACGAGGACAGACGGGTCGGCCCAGCGCGCCGGGGGTCGGCGGCGCGCCGGGTCGGCAGGGCGGGTGCGGTCGGGCTTCGTCTTTGCCATGCGTCAACCCGCGGCCACGCTACGCCAAGACCCCGGCCGGCCCTTGCTGCAGTCGACGTGCGCTACCACGGCGTCTTCGCCCACCTCGACCAGTCAGGCGCAGGGGAACCGTTGCGCGGCGGTGTCGGTGCGGCGGCGGTAGTCGGCGAAGCGGTGCTGGACTTCGCCGATGGCGGTGGCCAGGGGGAACAGGTCGCGGGTGACGAGTTGGTCGTCGTGGTCGGCGCCGACGGGGTGCCAGTACACGCCCTCGGCGGTGACGGTGATCTCGGGAATGAGGGTCTCGGTGGTGAGTACTACCCCGGTGTCGGCAAAGCCGCGCAAAGCAATAGGCCGCACGATCTGGTCGTCACGGGGGATGCCGAGGTCGTCGAGCAGGCCATGGAAGGTTTCCTGTTCGGCGCCGCCGGTCTGGTCGGCGGTGACGGTGGCGGCTACGCGGACGTGGAACCCTTCGGCGAGTGCGGTGCGGATGCCGTCGAGGGCACGCTGCCAACTACCCGCCCCGCGATGGCCGTCGTGGCGGTCGGGGGCGGCCGAGTCGAGGCTGATCTGCAAGGTCAGATGCTGCCTCGGCATGCGGCGCAGCATTTGCAGGCGACTGCCGCGGAACAGCATGCCGTTGGTGAGCAGGGTGGTGGGTAGCCGGTCGGCGCAGGCGCGGGCGATGTGGTCGAGGTCGGGGAGCAGGAACGGTTCGCCGCCGGTGAGGTAGATCTCGGTGACGCCGGCCGCGACGGCCTCGTCGAGGAGTTGGCGGATGCGGTCCAGGCCCAGGGCCCGGCGCGGGGTATGCGGTGAGGAGCGGGCGCAGCAGTAGTCGCAGGCCAAGTTGCAGTCGAAGTTGGTGTACAGCCAGAGCCGGGCGCCGGGCCGGCGGTCGGGTGCGACATCGGGTTCGGAGCGCGCGGCGCGGCCTCGTCGTATCACCGCGTGCCCGTCGCCGACCGAGACGAGGTCGTTGCCGGTACGGGCGCACCAGGCGGCCACCGTGTCGGCGTCGGCGTCGGCAACCGGTACCGACGCGACGGCCCCGAGCGGCAGCTGCGCGAGTGCCTCGACCAGGTCGAGCACCACCCGGGTCACCATCGTGACGGAATGCCCTGCTGCGCTACCGCCTCGAACAGTGAGGCGTACCCGTCCAGCTGCGGCGCTACCCACCGGCGCAGTCCTTCCAGCTCGAGGATCTGCCGGTGGGCCGGGTTGTCCCAGGACATCGTCAATAGATGCGCCACCCACGGGTCGCTGCGCTCGGTAGGCAGCCGGTCCAGGGCGGTGAAGTTGCAGTGGCAGTACGCGGGGGAGCGCCAGAACTCCTCCAACGCGCCCGGCATCAGCTCGTCGCGGCCGATCGCCTCCCACGTGGTGATCCCGATCGCGGCGGCGTCGGCCCGCTCGTCGAGGACGGCGCGGATCGCGTCGAGCTCGCTGCGGCCGGTGTCGCCGTGCTTGCCCAGGTCGCTGTCGATGCGCAGCAGGTCCACCGCGCCGTCCAGGCCGGCCTGGTGCAGGTAGTGCACGGGCAGGATGGCGGCCTGGGCGGAGTCGCGCGAGCCCAGCGCCAGCCGCCGTCCTTTCAGGTCGGCCAGCTCGCGCAGGCCGGTACCGGGCCGGGTGACCAGGACGGTGGCGAAGGCGAGGTCGGTGTCGCGCATGGCCAGGGCCCGGCAGGCCCCGTCGGTTTGCAGCACGGTGCGGACCCAGGCGAGGTTGGTGTTCCACGCGATGTCGACGCTGCCTTCGACGAGCGCGTCGACCTGCCGGCCGTAGTTGGAGAACAGCACGAAATCCATCTCGGCGGCCGATCCGGCGAAGTAGTCGCGGATGCCTTCCCAGATCGGTACCACGTTGGGGGTGTAGGCGACCGCACCGACGATCAGCGGCTTTGACACAGGGTCTCCTCCTCAAAGCAGGGGCTGGCCGGTGATGGCCTTGCCGTAGAAGTCGTAGAGCGCGTCGGCGGTCGGCGCCATCACATGCCCGGCGCGGGCGTCGCGGAAGTACCGGTCCAGCTGCAGGTGCTCGGAGAACGCCGCACCGCCGCAGACCCGCATCGCGGCGTCGGTGATGCGTAGCGCGGCGTCGTTGGCGTACGCCTTGACCCCGAGCACGTACAGTGGGGTCTGCTCGTCCGGGTTGGCGATCGAGCGGGCCGCGGTGCTCAGGTAGGCGCGGGTCGCGGCCAGGTCCAGCGACATCCGGGCCAGCTGCGCCCGGATGGTGGGTAGCTGCGCGAGAGACTCGCCGAGGTGCTCGAAGCGGACCGCCGTGGCGTGCGTGACGGCGGCGTCGACGGCCGCCTGGGACAGGCCGACGGAGACGGCGGCGTTGCCGAGGTTGAACCACGGCATGATGGTCTCCAGCTTCAAGCCCAGCCCGCTGCCGGGGTTACCGAGCCGATCCGATTCGGGGACGCCCAGGTTGAAGGTCATTGGTGCGGACGCGTTGCCGCGCAAGCCCAGGCCGTGCCACCCGCCGGCGACCGCCACCCCATCTGTGCCGGCGTCGACGACGTACAGGTCGCTGGCACCCTCGCCGGGCGCGAGCTCGGGTGGGGTCAGCGAGGACACCACGTACACGTCGGCGTACCCCGCCGAGGTGACCCAGCTCTTGCGAACCGCGAGCCGGATCGCCTGCCCGTCCAGTTTCGCCTGCGAGACCGGGGCCCAGAAATGCGAACGGGAACCCGCCTCGGACAAGGCGAGGGTCGCCAGTAGCTCACCGGAGGCCAGCCGGCGCAGCAGGTCCGGCCGGCCCGGCGGCGGCGCCGCAGCCACCGCCATCACGGCGGACACGTGCATCAGATACACCATCGCGGTGGAACCGCACGCGGCCGCGACCTGGGCCAGGACGTCGGCGAACTCCTCCGGGCCGCCGCCCGACCCGCCCGCGTCGACCGGCAGGGTCAGGCCGAGCAGGCCGCAGCCGCGCAGCGCGTCGACGGCCGCTTGCGGGAAAACGGCGTCCGCGTCGACCTGCGGCGCGTTGTCCCGCGCCACCTTCAGTACCGCAGCCAAAGCCTCCACGAGTGCCTCCCGTCTATGGGTACTACGTCGAGCGTGGGGTCAGCCCCACGGCCAGCAGCCCGGCCCCGAGACCGAGCCAGAACGCCACGGTCGAGCCATCGCCGCCGAATGGATCGCTGTGCCGGCCAATGAGCAAGGCCTGAACGACGGCCGCGACAAAATAAGCCGCCCCCGTGACCACCACCAGGATCCGCAGCCCGAACCAGCCGGCCACCGCCGCCAGCAAGCCGAGGATCAAAACGACCAGATACCCGTGATGGCCCAGGTGGATGAACCCGAACGTACCCTTCAGCCGGCCCGCCGCCGCGCCCACCAGCGAGACGACGCCCAGCATCGCAGCCGCTCGGTCCAGGTCCGTCCGCGGGGTCATGACAGCCTCGCCAACAGCTTCGGCAGCCGGTCCGGCGCGCGCAGCCACCGGCCGCGCAGAACCCCGTCCAGGCCGTAGTACCGTCCGGCGGCGGTCGCGAACAGCGTGACGTGCGCCAAGAGCATCAGGAAGTACGACCAGGGCCACTCGTTGGGCGTGTTGAGCACCGACAGAGTGATCGCGACCGTCTGGCCGATCCCGACCAGCGCCCAGAACCGGGTAGCCAGCCCGATGAGCAGGAACGCGCCCAGCGACGACTCCACGATCAGCGTCAACCAGCCGAACGGCGTGAAGTTGGGCAGGATCACGTGCTGCACCAGCCACGCCCACGGCGCCAGCACCGGATGGTCCACGCCGTCCTTGGTGAACCCCTTGAGAGCGCCGAAGTCCGGCGGCGCCTTCCAGGCCGCGTTCTGGATCCACAACAGCGCCACCCCGACCCGGACCACCCCGATCAGTACCTGGCTGAGCCGGGACTGACCCAACGGGTCGGTCGATTCGGCGACCGTGGCCGCACCTGCCTCCGCCACCGTGTCACTCACCCTCCGTACCCCCGCGACACCCCCGTCGACGCTTGCGATCCAACTCCACCTCAGCAGCGGGCGCCAGCACCCGTCTCTTACGAAGTACGAACCGATTGCCGCCGTCGTAACCTCACGCGCGCAGCGGGGCGCGGGCGAACTCGGCCACGCCGTCGGCGAAGTCCACCGAGGCGGTGAAGCCCAGCTCCCGGCGGGCCCGTTCGGGCGAGGCCACCACATGGCGCACGTCCCCGGCCCGGAACTGTCCGGTCACGATCGGCGGCGGGCCACCCATCGCCGCCGACAGCGCCGTGGCCAGCTCACCCACCGTCCGTGGCCGGCCCGAGGCGACGTTGTACGCCCGCAGGCTGCCCGACGGCGCCTGCCCGACCACGTCGAGGGCCGCCGCGTTGGCGATGGCTACGTCGCGCACATGGACGAAGTCGCGACGTTGCCTTCCGTCCTCGAACACCCGGGGTGGCTCGCCGCGCTCCAGGGCCGAGCGGAAGATCGCCGCCACTCCGCTGTACGGGCTGTCGCGCGGCATCCGGGGCCCGTACACGTTGTGGTACCGCAATGCGATCGCGCTCGCCCCGGTCACGTGTGCCCACGCCCCGGTCAGGTGTTCCTGGGCCAGCTTCGTCGCGGCGTACACACTGCGCGGCTCCAGCGGCGCGTCCTCCTCCACCAGCCCCGGCACCAGCGGCTGGCCGCACCGGGGGCAGGCCGGCTCGAACCTGGCGGCCGCCAGGTCAGCTGCCTCCCGTGCCGCCGGCCGGGTCGGCCCGTGCACCGGGCACGCGTACGCCCCCTCGCCATAGACCACCATCGAGCTGGCCAGCACCAGCCGCCCGACACCGGCCCGGGCCATCTGTGCCAGCAGCACGGCCGTACCCAGATCGTTGCAGCCCACGTACTGCGGCAGGTCCGCAACATCCACACCCATGCCCACCATCGCCGCCTGATGCACCACCGCGTCGATGCCGCGCAGCGCCGCGGCGACCGCGTCCTCGTCCCGCACGTCAGCGTGGACCAGGGGAGCGTCCAGGTACGGCGGATCCGGTGCGGCCCCGTGCGCCGCCGGATGCAGCACATCCAGCGCCACGACCTCGTACCCGCCAGCCACCAGCAACTCCACGACGTGCGAGCCGATGAACCCGGCGCCGCCGGTGACCAGTACCCGCATGCCGCTCCCTCATCGATGCGACCCGATCCGGCCGGGGGTCGCCAGAGGCTCCCATCCGCGACCCTAGACCTCTCCGCCCGGCCGCGCGGAAAGCTTTCGTAGTTCGTAATGGCATCCGATGCGCGCGAGCCCGGCGATCACCGCGCAGACCCGAGTAGCGTCCCGGACCATGACCGACGTGGTCCTGCCCTGCCTCAACGAGGCAGCGGCGCTGCCGTGGGTGCTGTCCCGGATCCCGGCTGGGTATCGGGCGATCGTCGCCGACAACGGCTCCACCGACGGCTCGGCCGAGGTCGCCGCCGCCCACGGCGCGGCGGTGGTGCATGTGCCGCAGCGCGGGTTCGGTGCGGCCGCGCACGCCGGGCTGCTCGCCGCCACCGCCGATGTCGTGTGCTTCCTCGACGCGGACGGCTCGTTCGACCCGGTCCAGCTCGCCCGGGTCGTCGACCCCGTGCGGGCCGGTACCGCCGACCTGGTGCTCGGCCGGCGCCGGCCCACCGTACGCGGGGCCTGGCCGGTGCACGCCCGGCTCGCCAACGCGCTGCTGGCCTGGCAGCTACGCCGCGGCGTACGGGTACCGCTGCACGACCTGGGGCCGATGCGCGCTGCCCGGCGTAGCGACCTGCTCGCCCTTGACCTGCGCGACCGGCGCTTCGGCTACCCCCTCGAAATGATCGTCGCCGCCGCCCGCGCCGGCTGGCGCATCACCGAGGTCGACGTCGACTACGCGCCGCGCGCCGCCGGTACCCGCTCCAAGGTGACCGGCACCGCACTGGGCACGGCCCGGGCCGTGCGGGACATGGCCAGGGTACTGGCCGGGTGAGCCCCCAACTGCTGCTGTTCGCCAAAGCGCCGCAGCCGGGCCGGGTCAAGACCCGGCTGTGTCCACCGGCCACTCCCGAGCAGGCCGCCTTCATTGCGCAAGCCGCCCTGGCCGACACCATCGACGTGCTGTCCACCACCCCCGCCACCCGCCGCACGGTCGTCCTCAGTGGACGCTATGCGGTGCCGCCCGGCTGGCATACCGTCGCCCAACGCGGACACGGTCTGGCTGACCGCCTCGTCCACGCGTACACCGACACCGCCCTCACCGGTACCCCGTCCCTGCTGGTCGGCATGGACACCCCACAACTGACCACCACCCTGCTCACCGCCGCCGTCCGGACCCTGTACGACGGCGCCGACGCCGTGCTCGGCCCCGCTGAGGACGGCGGCTGGTGGATCCTCGGACTGCGCGACCCCAGCCACGCCGACGCCCTGCGCGCGGTACCGATGTCCACACCGGACACGGGTACCGACACCCTCGCCGCGCTGCGCGTCCGCGGCCTGACCGTTGCCCTGCTGACCCGGCTGCGTGACGTCGACACCGTCGATGACGCGTACGCGGTCGCCGCGCACTGCCCACACCGCCGGTTCGCCCACGCGGTCCGGGCACACCTACCCGCCACCACCGTGCTGGGCGACGGCTCCGTGCCGGCGTGACCACGACACGGCAACTGGCTCCTGGCGTCAGCCTGGCTGTCGGAGTCCACGTCGACGCCGAGCGCGGCTCGGAGCCGAGTTCCACCGACGGGCGGCTATCTCTTGCGTCCGACGCCGCCGAGCACGCCTGACCGTTCCGGACGGCCCTCGAAGATGTCGAGGTCGTCGGGTGAGTCCGGATGCCACTGTGGGACCCAGACCAGGCCGGGGTCGACCAGTTCGAGGTCGCCGAACATGTTGGCGATCTCAGCGCGGGTACGTACGGTCAGCGGCGTCGCGGTACGCCCGATCAGGTCCTCGGCCTTCTTCATGTCCTGCGGCCGGCTCTCCCCGGTCAGGTGGGAGATCGCCACATAGCTTCCCGGTAGGACCACATCCGTCAACGCCGCGACGATCCCGGCCGGGTCGTCGTCATCATCAACGAGGTGCAAGACCGCGACCAGCATCACCGCGACCGGTTGGTCGAAGTCGAGCAACTCGCGGACCCGCCGGTGGGCGAGGATGGTCTCGGGGTGGCGGGCGTCGGCCTGGATCGCGTCGGCCCGGTCGTTGCCGGCCAGGATCGCCTGGCTGTGCGCCACCGCCACGGGGTCGATGTCGACGTAGACCACCCGCGTGTCGGGCGCGGCCTGCTGGGCAACCTGATGCACGTTACCGACCGTAGGAATACCCGAGCCGATGTCCAGGAACTGTCGGATGCCCGCATCGGTCAGGTAGCGCACCGCCCGGCGCAGGAACGCGCGGTTGGCGCGGGCGATCAGCGGACCGTCCGGGACGGCGGCGTGCAACGCCTCGGCGATGGCCCGGTCGGCGGCGAAGTTGTGTGATCCGCCCAGGCTGTAGTCGTACACCCGGGAAGCGCTCGGCTTGTCGATGTCAATGCTGGCAGGCGCCCAGTCTGGCCGATCCAACATCGCCGCTCCTCAGGCTCGTCTACCGCACACGGGGTCCCCCCATTATCGCTGCGACGCATCAGGCGGGTGAGTCGGAGTCGGCGGTGGCCAGGAACTGGGTGGCGGCCAGTTCGGCGTACAGAGGGTTGGCTGCGACCAGTTCGGTGTGGGTGCCGATGGCGCGCACCCGACCGGCGTCCATCACCACGATCCGGTCGGCCATCATCACCGTGGACAGCCGGTGCGCGACCACAAGGACGGTGGTCGTACGGGCGGCATCGGCGACCGTGTCGCGCAGCGCGGCCTCGTTGACCGCATCCAGTTGGGAGGTGGCCTCGTCAAGCAGCAGCAGCCGGGGGCGGCGCAGCAGCGCGCGGGCGATCGCGATGCGTTGGCGTTCCCCGCCGGACAGTTTGGTGCCGCGGTGCCCGACCTCGGTGTCCAGCCCATCCGGTAGCTGGGCGACCAGGGCTTGCAGCCGGGTGGTGGCGAGCACCGCGGATAGCTCGTCCGGTCCGGCGTGTGGTGCCCCGAAGAGCAGGTTCTCCCGCAGCGTGCCGGACAGGACCGGGGCGTCCTGCTCGACGTAGCCGATCTGGGCCCGCAGCGCGGGTATCGGCCAGTCCCGCACGTCGATCCGGTCCACCAGCACCCGCCCGGAACCAGCGTCGTAGAACCGTTCGATCAGCGAGAACACGGTGGTCTTGCCGGCGCCGGAGGGCCCGACGAACGCGGTCATCCCACCCGGATCGATCGCGAAGCTCACCCCGTGGTGTACCAGCGGCAGCTCGGGCCGGTACCGGAAGTGCACGTCGTGGAACGCGACCGCGGCCGGTGTGGTGGGTACCGCGGGCGGACGCGCGGCTGGATCGTCCGGCTCGACCGGCAGCGCCTGCGCCTCGCGGATGCGGGCGACCGCGGCCGAGCCGACCTGGTACTGGCTGATCGCCGAGACGAGCTGGTTGATCGGCGGCATCAGGTAATACACGTACAGCAGGAACGCCACCAGAGTCGCCACGCTGATCGCGTGCGCCGCGACCCGGGTACCACCGATGGACAGCACCGCGATGATCGCGACCTGGACCGCCAGGCCACCGGTGTTGCCAGCCAAAGCCTCCCACTTGGCGGCACGCACGTTGGCCGCCCACGCCTCGGTCGCCGCCGCCTGAACCCGCTGTCCCTCACGCGCCTCGGCGCCGGATGCCTTAACGGTGCGGAACGCGCCGAACATGCGCTCCAACGCGGCACCCATCACCCCGACCGATTCCTGGGCCCGACCCGCGGCCCGGTTGATCCGCGGCACCACCTGGCCGATCACCGTCGCGGCCAGGATCAGGGCGGCCAGGGTCACCCCGAGCAGGACCGGGTCGAGCAGGCCCATCATCGTGATCGTCGCGGCCAGGGTGATGACCCCCGTGACGCCACCAACCAGGGAGTCGGTGGTGACCTCGCGTAGCAGCGTGGTGTCCGCGGTCACCCGTGACATCAAATCGCCGGGCTCGCTGCGATCCAGCGCGGGGATGCGCAGCCGCAGCAGCCGGGCGACCAGGCCGAGCCGGGCGGTCAACACCACCGACTCAGCGGTACGGCGCAACAGGAAGCTGCCCACCGCACCGATCCCGGCGTTGGCCAGCACCAGCCCGGTCATCACCAGCACCGCGCCGGTCACCGGCCGGCGCGAACCCAGATGCTCGATCAACTGCCGGGCCACCAACGGCAACGCCAACCCAGTCGCCGCAGTCGCCAAGCTCAGCACGCCGCCCGCGATCAGGGTCCACCGATGCGGGCCGACGTAGCCGAGCAGCACCCGCCACGTCGCCGTGGCCTGGTGGTCATCCAACAGTGCCTCCACGGTCGTACCGTACGGCCGTGCCCATGCTGTAGCCACCGTGATTAGCGGGCGAGGTTGCCCAGGCTGCGTCTTGGCACCGCGTCGAGCAGGGCGACGTAGTCGGTCTCGGCGGAGCGTCCCGCGCCGCTATGCCGGCGGTGGTTCCCAGTCGGGGCGCAACGGCATCATGGACCGGCCGTCGGCGTGGAGTTTGACGCACAGTACCTGGTGTAGCTGGATCTGGTTCTGCTCGAAGCCCAGCCGTACCCCGGCTAGATACAGCCGCCAGACGCGGGCGGTGCCCATGCCGACCTCGGCCACCGCCTCGTCCCAGTGCGCGTCGAGATTGGTCGACCAGGCCGCGGTGGTCAGCGCGTAATGCTCCCGGAGGTTCTCCTCGTGGCGCACCTCGAAGCCGGTGTCGTGCATGGCCGACACCAGGTGACCCACACCGGTCAGTTCCCCGTCCGGGAACACGTACCGGTCGATGAACCACCCGCGGCGTACCGCCTCGGCTTGGTTGGGCAGGGTGATGCAATGGTTGAGGAGCCGGCCGCCTGGCACCAGCCGGTCGTACAGGAACCGGAAGTACCGTGGCAGCTGCGCCATGCCGACGTGCTCGGTCAGCCCGATCGAGCTGATCGCGTCGAAGCCGGAGTCGGGGACGTCGCGGTAGTCGAGGTGGCGCACCTGGGCCAACTCGCCGAGTCCGGCGTCGGCGATCGCCTTCTGCGCCCATTCCGCCTGCCGGCGTGACAGCGTCACGCCCAGCGCGTGCACGCCGTACTCCCGGGCGGCGTGCATCACCATGCCGCCCCAGCCACATCCCACGTCGAGCAGCCGCATCCCGGGCCGCAGTCCGAGCTTGCGGGCGACGAGGTCGTGCTTGCTGTACTGGGCCTGCTCCAGGGTGGCGCCGGCCGTCGGGTAGACCGCGCAGGTATAGGTCATGGACGGTCCGAGGATCCAGCGGTAGAAGCGGTTGGACACGTCGTAGTGGTGGGCGATCGCCCGCTGGTCGCGGGTTCTGGAGTGGCGCCGGCCGCGCAGCCGAACCTCCTGCTCGGGCCGTGGTGACGGCCGCAGCAGCCGGATCCCGCCCAGTTCCCGCAACAGGCGCAGGCGGGTGCGCAGGGGCAGCTCCAGGTCCAACCGGGCCAGGTAGGTCAGCGCCGTGTAGAGGTCGCCATCGACTTCCAGTTCGCCGGTGACGTAGGCGCGAGCCAGGCCCAGGTCGCCCGGTGCGGTGGCCAGATAGGACAGCGCGCGCGGCGAGCGGACGTCGATACCGACAGGGGCGTCGGCAGGGCCGGCACAGCTGCCGTCGAACACCCGCACCGCCACCCGGTTCCGGCCGCCACCGAGCAACCGCTCAACCACTTCGGCACGTCGCACAGGGACTCCCTTCAGGTCAGCCGCACACACTTGTCGTACAGGTCGGGCAGCCGCCCGGCCGGATCGTAAGCGCCTTTGAGCACGCCGTACGCCGCCCCGTTGTACCGCCGCCAGAACTCCTCGGCCGAGTAGTGCACCGTCGAGTACAGCGACTTGTGGCCGCCGAGCGCGGTTACCGCGTCCTCGATGAGCCGGTTGTGGAACCCGTCCGCCTGTCCGGGGCGCAGGGGCACGCTTGACCAGAACCCGACGTTGACGTACAGCGCATCCGGCTCCAGCGGGTACAGCGGCCAGGCCTGGTGCGACCGCAGCCGCAGCGGGCACAGCCACACCGGCGTGATGCCGACCTCGTGATGGAAGAAGTCGAGGAACTCCGAGGCCCGTCCCACGGGTATCTCGACGTCCTGGATGACCGGCTCCTCGGGGCGGCCCCGCAGGCGCGCCACGGACGCGCTGACGTGGTACCGGCGGTCAAGGGCGACCAGACGCCGGTAGACGTCGGACCGCCGGTAGCGGCGCGGCCACAACCGACGTACCCACGGCACCTGCACCCCGAAGGCATCCGAACACCAGAACCAGTCGGTGTCCCACCGCCACAGGTAGTCCCGCACCGTGAGGTGGTCGACCTCGCGCTGCTGTATCGACCGGTAGTACACGCCCATCCCGGTGTAGTCGCTGACCGCCGGCGCCTCGTCGACGAACGCGCCGAGCGTCAGGTACTGCTCGCCGGGACCGAAGACCGTACCGTCGACGAAGTCCACCGGCGCACCGGCGTACGTACCGGCGGCGCATACCGCGGCCACCGCGGAGAGGCACTCGGCCGCCGTGTCGAAGCGCAGGTGTCGCAGCTGGACGTAAGGCCGCACCGGCTCCAGATCGATCGTCAACCGCAGCGCGTAGCCCAGCGTCCCGTACGAGTTGGCGAAGCCACGGAACAGGTCAGCGTGTTCGTTGTCGGGCCGGGCCACCACCACCCGGCCGTCCCCGGTCAGCACCTCCAGTTCGCGAACCGACTCGTGCGGCATCCCGTTGCGGAACGAGGACGACTCAATGCCCAACCCGGCGACTGCACCACCCAGAGTGATGGTCTTCAACTGTGGGACCACCAGCGGCATGAGACCGTAGCGGAGGGTGGCGTCAACGAGCCGCTCGTAGGTCACCATGCCCTGCACGTCGGCGGTACGGGCCTGCGGGTCGACCGAGAGCACCTGGTCGAACCGGCGCACGTCAAGACCGGGCCCGCGTCCGGGCGGCCGGAACCGGAACAGGTTCGACGTCCGCTTGGCCAGCCGCACCGGCGCGCCGGCCGGAACGCCGACGTACGCGGTCCGCAACGCGTCCACGGTCCGCGCATGCTCCGCGTACCGATCGCCGTTCGACCCTACGGCGCTGTCCCGTACCGGAAATGATCGAGGCGTTCCCATGTATCGCAGGCTACCTCGCCCCGATCGATTCACACCCTCGTCCTGGTGTGACTCATTCCTCGGCGTGTGCTTCTAGCGTCCGTGCGATGCCGACCGGCGACCTCGTGGCGGAGCACAAACAAACTTGGTTACCTCACGCAGCCCGCGATTACTCGCCGATCAAGCCGGGGTGAAGGTTCTGTCAGCCCTTGAGGGCCGCTGACACCACAGCGCGGGCCTCTTCCTGGATCCGGGCGAGGTGCTCCGGCCCTTGGAACGACTCGGCGTAGATCTTGTAGACGTCCTCGGTGCCCGAGGGTCGTGCGGCGAACCAACCGGAGTCGGTGACGACCTTCAGTCCGCCGATCGGGGCGTCGTTGCCGGGCGCGGCGGTCAGCGTCGCCCTGATCGGCTCGCCGGCCAACTTCGTGGCGGTCACCTGCTCCGGCGATAGCTTGGCCAGGATCGCCTTCTCCTCTGGGGTGGCCGGGGCGTCGATCCGGGCGTATGCGGGTTGTCCGAAGCGCGCCGTCAGGTCGGCGTAATGCTCGCTGGGGGTCCGTCCCGTGGTTGCGATGATCTCGGAGGCGAGCAGGCAGAGCAGAATGCCGTCCTTGTCGGTGCTCCATGGGCTGCCGTCACGGCGCAGGAAGGACGCGCCGGCGCTCTCTTCGCCGCCGAAACCTACCGAGCCGTCGAGCAAACCCGGTACGAACCACTTGAAGCCTACCGGCACCTCGACCAGGCGCCGGCCCAGATCCTCGGCGACACGGTCGATCATGGAGGAGGAGACGAGGGTCTTGCCGATAGCCGCGTCACCGGGCCAGTCGGCTCGGACCCGGAACAGGTACGAGATCGCCACCGCGAGGTAGTGGTTCGGGTTCATCAGTCCGGCGTCCGGGGTGACGATGCCGTGCCGGTCCGCGTCCGCGTCGTTGCCCGTGGCGACCTGGAAGTCGGCCCTCCTGGAAATCAGCGACGCCATCGCATGCGGCGAGGAGCAGTCCATCCGGATCTTGCCGTCCCAGTCCAGCGTCATGAACCGGAACGTGGGGTCGACGGCGGGGTTGACCACCGTCAGGTCCAACGAGTGCCGTTCGGCGATCGCGTCCCAGTAGGCGACGCTGGCCCCGCCGAGCGGGTCGGCGCCGATGCGCACCCCGGCGCCCCGGATGGCGTCGATGTCCACCACCGCGGGCAGGTCGTCAACGTACGCGGCCAGGTAGTCGTACCGGCCGGTGGTGTCGGCGGTGCGGGCCCGGGCGTACGGGATGCGGCGGACCTCCTTGAGGCCGGCCGCGATGAGCGTATTGGCTCGATCCTGAATCCACCCCGTCGCGTCGGTGTCTGCGGGGCCGCCATTGGGTGGGTTGTACTTGAAGCCGCCGTCGTCCGGGGGGTTGTGCGACGGCGTGACCACGATCCCGTCGGCAAGCCCGGAACTACGGCTCCGGTTGTGGCTGAGGATCGCATGCGACAGCGCCGGCGTGGGGGTGTAGCCGTCCCGGCTGTCGATCAGCACGCTGACGCCGTTCGCGGCGAGGACCTCCAGCGCGCTGACCATCGCCGGCTCGGACAGGGCATGGGTGTCGCGGCCGAGGAGGACCGGGCCGTCAACCCCCTGCTCCCGCCGGTACTCGCAGATCGCCTGAGTGGTCGCGACGATGTGGTCTTCGTTGAAGGCGATGCGCAGGCTGGAACCGCGGTGACCCGAGGTGCCGAAGGCGACCCGCTGGCCCGGCACGGCCGGGTCGGGATGCTCGGTGTAGTAGGACAGCACCACCCGGGGCACGTCAATCATGTCCCGAGACTCAGCGGGTGTGCCAGCGCGGGGATGCACGGACATGCCCCCTCCTCGTGGGTCGCAGGCTTACACAGGTACGCCGATTCTGGCCGCGCAACCGGAGCGAGGCTCGGCCTAACCGGATCGTACGGTGCCGAATCGGACGGCGCACGCCAGCGCTACACGTCCCGACGGGTGGATAGGTCGGGAGCAGCGGGTCGCTCCGAACCGTCATGCATCCCGCAGCCGCAGCAGCAGGCCGCCCGCGAGCAGGGCGCCGGTGGCCCAGGCGGCCAGCACACCCAGCCCCTGCCACGGACCGATGGGCAGGCTGTCCAGGTGGGTGGTGGCCTGGATGGCGAGCCCGGCGGTAACCGGACCGATCTGCTGGAGGTGGCGCCGCCAGTGCGGGTCGGTGACCGCCTGGGCGACGATCGGGAAGGCGTACAGCAGACCCAGGACGATCCCGATTGCGGCGGCGGAGCTGCGCACGGCGGTGGCGAGGCCGAGGCTGAGCAGCGCGATGAGCGCCAGGTACAGGACCGATCCGGCGGTGGCGCGCAGTGCTGTCCCGTCCACGAGGGACGGTCGCGGTGCGTGTTGCCTGGGCAGGATGAGCCGCCCGGCCAGCACGCAGGCGAGCACCATGACCATGGCAGCCACGGTCACCACGCCGGTGAGCACGGCCGCCTTGGCGGCCAGGACGGCCGCCCGGCGCGGCATCGCGGTGAAGGTGACCCGTACCATCCCGGTGCTGTACTCGCCGCCGATCGCCAGCACGGCCAGGATCGCCACCACCACCTGCCCGAGCTGGACGCCGGTGAGGCTGAGCCTGGTCGGGTCGACGTCGCAGCGCCCGGTCGGGCAGGAGATCGTGGCGGCCGCCGCGGCGCTCACGCCGACCGTCGTGGCGACCGCGCCGAGCAGCAGCCATGCCGTTCCGGGCGAGGTACGCAGCTTCGTCCACTCCGCACGCAGAAAAGTCATGCGTCCCTCCGGCGCAGCAGGAACATGGCCAGGCCCAGCGTGAGCGCGGTCCAGCCGGCCAGCACGGCGAAGCCGTTCCACGGCGCGAGCGGGAAGTACCCGGCGGCCGGCGTGTACACGTTGTCCACCTGCGGGTACTGCACCACGCTCTGCTGCACGGCGAACGCGGCGGCGGGGGTCACCCGCAGCAGCCACTGCGCGGCGCCGGTGGGCAGCACGCTCACCGCGAGCAGATAGGGCAGCACGGTCCCCACGATGGCCGCCGCCACCGCGGCGGCGCTGCGCCGCAGCACCGCGCCGATGGCCAGGGCGAGGACCGCGGCCACGGCGAGCAGCGCCGCCGTGCCGGCCACCACGCGCAACTCGGTGGCGGTGCTGGCGGGCAGGACGTAGACGCCGTTGCCGCGCAGAACCCGCTGGCCGAAGATCACCACCACGGCCGCGGCGACCAGCCCGGCAAGGTAGGTGACGGCGCCGACGATGAGGGCTTTCGCGGCCAGGACCCGGCCGCGGGGTGGGCTGGCGGTGAGGGTGGTACGGATCAGGCCGCGCCGGTACTCGGCGGTGACGAACAGGGTACCGACGACCACCATGAAGATCAGACCGGCGAACGTGCCGACCAGGGTCTGCGTAATGCTGGTACCCGCGCCCGCCGCTCCGGCGACCGCGGGCGCGATGTCACCGGAGCCGGTCACCCTGAACCCGTCGCCGGCCTGCTCGACCCGGCCGCGCCCCAGCTCGGGCGCGTGGGGCGAGCCGCCGATGATCTCGTTGACCCAGGCTCCGCCAGACCTTGTGCCCTGGTGGTCCAGCCGGTCGAAGGCGGCGGTGGCCTGGGTCGGGCCGCCCCCCGCGCCCGAGGTGGCCAGCGACTCCCGGACCGCCTGCGCGTACTGCGGTGAGGTGACGAACAACCCGGCCTGCACGGTCGCCGGGAGTCCCTTCAGCACGGCCGACCCGACCAGGGTCCACCCCATGCCGTCGACCGACTCGTACCCGGTGATGGTGTTGCCGGTGCGGACCAGGCGCAGCCAGCGCGGCGATGCGCCGGTGACCGCGCCCGGCCAGCCGGCCCGGTCGTGGACGTAGTTGTCCTGCATCCGCACGCCGTGGCCGCCGGTCACCATGACCGCCGCGTAGCTGGACCCCTGCCCGGTGCCGTCCTTGACGATGAGCCCCGCCTTCGCCCACGGCACAAGGCCGGAGCGCGGGGCAGGTCCGTCGGGCTGCGAGATGAGGCCGGTCAGCGAGGTGACCCGGGCGGTGATGGCGCCGTCCCCGGTCAGCGCCTGGTGCACGAAGGTGAAGCTGTCGGTGACCTGCTGCCCCTCCGGCCCCACCGGAGCGCGGCACTCCGACTCCGGACCGTGCCTCCCGCAGGAGCCCTGCATGCCGGGGAGCAACCCGAGGCCGACGATGGCCAGGACGCCCGCAGCCGTGCCGATGACCCACCCGGGTACCGTGCGCAACTTGGTCCATTCGGCGTGCAGCAGCCGCGCGAACGCCTTCATCGCGCACCATCCGGCTGTGCCGGCGCAGCGCGGAACTCGACCGCGTCCCGGGTGAGTTCCAGGTACGCCTCCTCCAGCGTCGCCCGGTGCGCCGCCACCTCCGAGAACGGCACCCGGCCTGTGCCGAGCAGGGACACGACCGCCTCGGCGGTCAGGCCGGACACGGCGAGCGTGCCAGGGCCGGCCTCGGTCACCGTGGCAGCGGCGCCGGCCAGCACCGCGGAGGCCGCTGCGGGGGTGCTGGTACGCACGGTGATCCGGCCGCCCGCGGCCCCGGCGAGCAGCTGCGCCACGCTCGCGTCCGCGATGACCCTGCCCCGGCCGACCACCACCACGTGGTCGGCGGCGTCCTGCAGCTCGCTCATCAGATGGCTGGACACCAGCACGGCCCGGCCCTGCGCGGCCAGCGCGCGCAGGAATCCGCGCATCCACACGATGCCTTCGGGGTCCATGCCGTTGAACGGCTCGTCCAGCAACAGCGCCGGGGGATCGCCCAGCAGCGCGGCGGCGATGCCCAGGCGCTGCCGCATGCCCAGCGAGAAGCCGCCGGCCCGGCGCTGGGCCACCGACCGCAGCCCGGCCTGGTCGAGTACGGCGTCGACCCGGCCGGCGGGCAGGCCCTGCGAATGGGCCAGCCAGAGCAGGTGGTTGCGCGCGGTACGGCTGGGCTGTAGCGCGCCCGCGTCCAGCAGCGAGCCGACGTGGCACAGCGGGCGGCGCAGGCTCCGGTACGGCCGCCCGCCGATCAGGGCGGTACCGGCGTCGGCCGCGTCCAGGCCGAGGATCACCCGCATTGTGGTGGACTTGCCGGCGCCGTTGGGGCCGACGAATCCGGTGACCTGCCCCGGCCGGACCGTGAAGGTCATTCCGTCCAGGGCGGTGTTCGGGCCGAAACGCTTGCGCAGCCCGTCGACGACAATGGTGGCGTCATTCATGGCTGTTGGTCTACGTCGCGGCCGGTGTCACCACGGTGCCAGCGGTTGACACCGTGGCGCCACCGGCGACCTGGCATCGTGGGGGTTGTGCGCGTGCTCGTCGTGGAGGACTTCGAGATTCTGGCCCGTACCATCGGGACCGGGCTGCGCCGCGAGGGCATGGCGGTGGACGTGGTGCTGGACGGAGACGCCGCCCTCGAACACCTGGCATTCACCCGGTACGACGTGGTGGTGCTGGACCGGGACCTGCCGGGGGTACCCGGGGACGAGGTCTGTCGGCGCATCGTGGCCGAGCACTCGGCGAGCCGGGTGCTGATGCTGACCGCGGCGAGCACCGTGCGGCAGCGGGTCGACGGGCTCGGCCTGGGCGCCGACGACTACCTGCCCAAGCCGTTCGATTTCGCCGAGCTCGTGGCGCGCATCCGGGCGCTCGGGCGGCGCAGCGCCACCGCGCTGCCCCCGATCCTGGAGAGCGGCGACCTGACGCTCGACCCGAGCCGGCGGGTCGCCACCCGCGCGGGGCGCCGGCTGGAGCTCAGTCCGAAGGAGTTCGCGGTGCTGGAGTGCCTGCTGGCCGCGGGCGGGCGGCTGGTTTCCGCGGAGGAACTGCTCGAGCGGGTCTGGGACGAGGCCGCCGACCCGTTCACCACGGCGGTGAAGACCACGATCCGCCGGCTGCGCGCCAAGCTCGGCGACCCGCCCGTTATCCACACCGTTCGCGAGGGCGGGTACCGGATCGGGGAGCCGTAATGCGCCGGCTCGGGCTGCGGGCTCAGCTCACCCTGCTGTACGCCGTCCCGTTCTTCCTTACCGGCGCCGCCCTGCTCGCCATCCCGCTGCTGGGCGTCAAGGAGTCGGTGCCCGCGGGCATCCAGAGCGCCCCACCGCCGAGCCCCGAGCCCGGCGTCGACCTGCACGGCGTGTTCCTCGCCTCCGCGCTCGGCCTGGCCGCGGCGCTCGCGCTCTCCGTCACGTTCGGATGGCTGGTCGCTGGCCGGTTTCTGCGGCCGCTGCGCACGATCACCGCCACCGCCCGGGAGATCTCCGCCAGCAACCTGCACCGCCGGATCGGCCGCACCGGCTTCAGCAACGAGTTCGCGCAGCTCGCCGACACCCTCGACGACCTGTTCGAGCGGCTCGAGGCGGCGTTCGGGTCGCAGCGCCGCTTCGTGGCCAACGCCTCGCACGAACTGCGTACCCCGCTCACCGCCGAACGGACCCTGCTCCAGGTGGCGCTGGCGGATCCGGAAGCGAGCGCGGACTCCCTGCGCGCCGCCTGCCGCGACGTACTGACCCTCGGGGAGGCGCAGGAGCGACTCATCGACGCGCTGCTCACCCTGGCCACCAGCGAACGCGGCATCGAGGACCCGGAGCCCTTCGACCTTGCCGTGATCGCGGGCGACGTGGTGCTGGCGCGACGGGAGGAGGCGCGGCGCCGGGGCATCCGCATCGACGCCTCCTTCGCCCCGGCGCCCGCCACCGGCAACCGGAGCCTGGTCGAGAGCCTGGTGGCGAACCTGGTGGACAACGCCTTGCGCCACAACACGACCGCCGGGTACGTCGAGATCAGCACGTCCACAGTCGACGAACGGGCCCGCGTGGCGGTACGCAACACCGGCGCGGTGATCGCGCCGAACAGCGTGGAGCAGCTGTTCCAGCCATTCCGGCGGCTGGACGGCGACCGCGTCCGGCACGCCGACGGTCACGGGCTGGGGTTGGCCATCGTCCGCGCCATCGCGCACGCCCACCGGGCCACGCTCGTCGCACTGGCCCGCCCCGAGGGCGGCCTGAGCATCGAGATCGACTTTCCCAGCGATACGGTCGCATCCCACGGATCCGGGCAGGCTCGGTAGCAACCGGTCAATGGCTATCGGGAGGATCCGATCCGCCGGGCGGGTTCGCAGTCCACATACCGAAGGAGACGCCGGTCGGATCGAGGGCTGTGGCGAACCAGCGCCGGGTGCACCTAGCCGGGATCACCACTCACCGACCGGTGCCTGAGTGGCCCGGACCGCCGGGAACCTGCTGATGGACCTCGGCCGTGCTGCCGCTACGGCTTTATGGTGATGTTGCCGCGTCTGGCGCCCGGGTCCAGAAGTGGATCGATGTCGACGCGAGCGAGCATGTACTGGGCCGTGAGGGTGTCAACGCCAGTGGCGCGGGTGTTGGTCGGTCGGTAGGTGACGGTCGCGGCACGTCGGGAGGACGCTTCGACCACGCCGGCGCGCCAGGTTCCGCCGCGGAAGACCCAGACCGGATCGGCGGGGTGGTAGCTGTCGGTGGGCGCGATGTGCTCGGGGTCGCGTTGGTCGGGGTGGATGGTCGGAGCTGCCATGGTCATTGCCCTCCTGCCTGCACGGGCGGAGCCAGGTCGATCAGTCGGCGGCCGGCGGCCGGCTTGATGGGGTGGCGGCCGGGCCACGAGATGTGTGCGGTGATCGGACGGGTGCGGCCGTATTCGGTCGCGTCCAGACTCGCGCCGACGGCATCGAGGATCCGGCGGTTGGCCTTGGCGCGGTACATGGCCACATCCGCGCGGTGCAACGCCTCCATCAGGTCGGTCCCGTGTACTGGCGCCAGCCCGATGGACGCGGTGACGATGAGGCCGGGCAGGGGGGTCCGGAAGGGAGCCGCCAGTGTTGCGGACAGGTGCTGGGCGGCCCTGTCCAGCCAGCGTTCGTCGGCCGTGGGACTGGTGAACAGGCCGGCGAATTCGTCGCCGCCGAGGCGTGCGATGAGATTGTCACCGGCGTAGATCGCGAACCGGCGAGCGACGGCGACCAGCACGTCGTCGCCGGCGGTGTGCCCGTACCTGTCATTGATCTGTTTGAAGCCGTCGAGGTCGAACACGACGGCGACGACCCGGCGGCGGGCAGGGTCGGCGAGCAGTGCCGCGCCGTACTCGAAGAACGCGCGGCGGTTGGGCAGACCGGTCAGCGGGTCATGGCGGGCCGCGCGGTGCTGGACCTCCAGGTCGCAGCGCAGGCCGGCGATCACCGCCTCGGCGCGACGGACGCGCCGGCGCCAATGCCATCCGGCGCCGAAACCGACGACCCCGGTGGCGCCGATGGCGAGGCTCAGCGGGTCCATTCGTTCCCCTTCACCCGGTCGCACCGTCGCAGGCTTTGTCGGGACCGGCTGGCCGCCATCGGGGGCGTACGGCTGACCAGCCGGTCCCGACGCTTGTCCATTCCCATCACTCGATGTGAGCGGACAAGTACATGGGCACGTGCGTTATCATGCTCGTCGTCACTTGCCGAAGCAAGAGCGAATGCACGTGCAATAGGCCGCCGACGCGTTGAGAGGCGGCGCCACTCCGCGGTCCCGGGGTCCTGCGCTCGTCTACACGGCGGAGGAGATCTCGGCCTTCATCGAGGGTGTGAAGGACGGCGAGTTCGACCATCTCGTCGGGTAACGGCAGCGATTCCGGGCGACTGACCCCCACGTCGGGCCGATTGTCTCAACAGCCACTGCGGCTCACGCTCGGCTCATGGCATGCTTACACCCGGAAAAGCGAGCGGCCCGCCATTCGGGTTGAGGTGAGCGCATGAAGGTCGGTGGATGACGACGCCCGCGCGGGACAGCGCACCGGCTGGTGGTCCGACCGTGCTGCGCATGCTGCTTGGTGCTCACCTGCGCCGAATGCGTGAGGCC
>WNFV01001222.1_pt1 | contig 35260 bp, 32 predicted proteins | sample 5400101 | NCBI WGS metagenome assembly WNFV01 (sample SAMN13153361, study PRJNA577476) | soil metagenome | isolation source: 115 cm soil or saprolite under grassland replicate 1 | place: USA:California | collected 2016-06-15 | reverse complement strand
ATGTCAGGAAAACACTACAAGTGGCGTCCAGTGATTACCGGACAGAGGGATGAGCCCGATTCAACCGTTGCTGGCGGTGACATTGATCACGGCCGGATGTGTGCAGCGAAGGCGCCGCTTTCCCCCGTGGGTTCGACCGATAAGCAGGAGATCGCCGCCACACTCGGGATTCCATCGGTTGTGCTGGAGGTTTTTACCTCGAAGTCAGAGCAAGAGATGTGAATAGAACAGTGATTTCCAGCCGCACCCGTAACCACGCGAAATGATCCAAAAGACGTGTTGGATCGTTAGCAGGGCGGGAGGTGTGGGTGGCGAATTACTAAATCAGGCCGCGATGGGCCCCGCCAATCCAAAACAATTCCCTGTTCTTTCCATGTTACGCCGCTAATAATTCCCTGATACATTCCGTGTTAATTCCCTGTTCCGATTTGCTCTAAAAATAGGAGTGATGGCTGGAGATTGGCTCTGCGCGTGGGTTTCCAAGGAGTTAGGGCATAATTCGATCTGTCAGAACACCCGAAATTCCCTGTATTTTTCCCTGTTAGGGAGGGAATTTGCCCCGGGGGAGAGAAGGGTTCGCTTTAGACTGCTCCCTCCGCCACGATTAGTTCCAAGAAGTCGAAGAAACTCCAACAAAGCCCGCGCTTCCCCTGAGAACGCGGCTTTTTGTTCCCGATCTTCCGCTAGCGCGCGTTTAGACGCCCGACCCGGTCGCGGGGCCGGGCGTTCATTGCCGCCTGCTATAATCAGCGCCTCGTTTCGCGCCCGTAGCTCAGTTGGATAGAGTACCTGGCTACGAACCAGGGGGTCGTGGGTTCAAATCCTGCCGGGCGCGCCAATTTTCCACAAGGGTTGCGCAAGGGCCAACCCACGCGGGCGTTGCCGTGATTCCCATGCCAGACAAGCCGAAGCCGAAGCGGACTCACAAGCTGGAGGACCATCTTCACGGCCGCGATTACGATCATAGTCACGACGCAGAGGAAGCGGCCGACCACGACCACGATCACTACGAGGCGGATGGACGTCTCGAGGACAATGCCTTGTGGATCCAGGATCATGTATCGCTCGTCAGTGTCGGGATCGATATCGGCTCGTCGGGAACGCAGGTCATTTTTTCCCGCATCAATCTGCGGCGAATGGGCGAGGAGCTTTCGAGCCGTTATTTCGTCGTTTCCCGGGAGACGCTGTTCCAGTCTCCGGTCTCCCTGACCCCTTATCGGAGCGAGGAGTTGATCGACGATGCCGAACTGGGGCTCATCATCGACAGGGCTTTCGCCGACGCCGGGCTGCATCCGGACGATATCGACACCGGGGTCGTGATCCTGACCGGCGAAGCTCTGCGGCGCGAAAATGCCGAAGCCATCGCAAGCGTGCTTGCGGAGCAGCGTGGGGAATTTGTCTGCGCCACCGCCGGCCACCACATGGAATCGATGCTTGCGGCCTTCGGCTCGGGGGCCGCTCGGGTATCTCATGACTCCGGAAAGCGCATACTCAACGTCGACATCGGCGGCGGCACCACCAAGCTCGCCCTTGTCGAGCGGGGGAAGGCGATCGCTACGGCCGCCGTGCACGTGGGGGGCCGGCTGCTGGTCATCGATGAAGGGAGGCGCATCGTGCGGCTTGATCCTGCCGGGCGCCATCTCGCCGCCCAAGCCGGGTTCCACTGGAGCCGCGGCGATGTCGCCGACGCCGCGGCTATGGAGCGAGTCGCCGAATGGATGGCCGAAGCCGTTCTCGCCTCGGTTTCGCAGCGCCCCTTTACGGCCGCAGTGCAGAGCCTGTTCCTGACCGAACCGCTTCCGGGACTCGACGGAATCGACGGCGTGATGTTTTCCGGCGGGGTCGCCGAATACGTCTATCAGCGGGAAACGCGCGACTTCGGGGACATGGGCCGCTTGCTCGGCCTCGCCTTGCGGAGAAAAGTGGACGCGGGTGCCTTGCCCTGGCCCTTGCTGCCGCCCGGCGAGTGCATCCGCGCCACGGCGCTCGGGGCCTCCGAGTACAGCGTCCAGCTGAGCGGCAACACGATCTACATCTCGAATCCGGGAGCCCTGCTGCCCAAGAGAAACCTGCAGGTACTGCAACCGTACTACATCTGCGACGACCCCGTCGACCCGGACCGGCTGGCCCAAGCCATCCGCGAACACTTCAAGGCCTTCGATCTTGTCGAAGGCGAAAGCGAGGGGGCGCTCGCGTTGCGCTGGGAGGGGATGCCGTCCTATGAGCGCATCGCGGCTTTCGCGCAAGGCATCCGCCGCGGACTGGCCAACACCATCGCGAAGCGCATGCCGCTGTACATCATGGTGGACGGGGACATCGCGCAGACCCTGGGGGCCATACTTCGGGACGAGATGCATATCGATAGCGAAATCCTCGTGATAGACGGGGTTGTCTTGTGGGACTTCGACTACATCGACCTGGGGCGCATCCGCATGCCCTCGCAAACCGTTCCCGTCACGGTGAAGTCCCTGGTCTTCAGAGAGGATCCGCGCGCTCCCCATGGACGGGCGGCTCACCGCCACGGCCACGAGCATCACGGCCATCACCGAGTTCCGCCAGACTGAACGCAGCGGACACGAACGGCGGCCGCAGGCCGTCAAAGTGGAAAGGTATAATGTCGGCACAAACGGAGAGGCAGATGGGTATCGAATCGCACTACAGCAGCAAGAAGGACCGGGTTTTCGTGAGGGCGATCACCGGCCACTACAAGCTCAAGGACGAGCTGGCGCGGCTGCGCGCGCTGCCGCGAGTACGCAAGGGCTCCGAGATCAAATTTGTGGACGGACCGCAAGCCTACAGCCGCCACTACGTCGAGCCCCACGACGGGCTTACCCAGACCCTGCATATCCACCTCGAGGAATACGGTCCCGGGGGCAAGTCCCAGAAACACGGGCACGTGAATGAAGCCGCGTTCTACATACTCGACGGCAAGGGCTACGAGATCCACGACGGCGTGCGCTACGACTGGTCGGCGGGAGATGTCGCGATCGTGCACAACAACTGCGTGCATCAGCACTTCAACGACGATCCGGTGAAACCGGCGCGCGCCCTGGTTCTCAAGACCAAGCCGATGTACATGTTCATGAACATGCTGTTCCAACAACTGGTCGAGCCGCGCCCCACCGAACCGGCAGCGGGCGGCCGGGGTTTTCAGGCGCGAGAGTCAGAGCAGTGAAAACCGGGGACAGACCACGTTTTTCGGAGTCTTTCTCCGAGCGTAGAAAACGTAGTCTGTCCCCGCTAGGAAAAGGAGTCGCACATGGCCTGGGGTGAATCGAAAGCCTGGATGCGCGGCAGCGCGCACCAGAAGCTGTATCAGAACCTGCTCGACCATGCGATGCAGGCGCCGGCGAGGAACGCCAAGCGCAGGAAGATCCTGCACCCGGAGGACATGCCCTGGGAGATGTCGCGCCAGGGGCTCCTGAAGCACCTGCTCAACGAGCAGATGAACACGCGCATGGAGACGGTGGACGCCTACATGCAGATCATTCCGCCGGGCAGCCGCTCTGGCAGGCACCGGCACCTGGCCGAGGAATGCCTGTACGTGGTGGAAGGCCGGGGCTACGACCTGCACCAGGACTGCGACGTGGAGATCACCGACACGTACCACTGGACGCCGCAGGCGGAGGTGAAGCGCTGGGAGTGGGAGGCGGGGGACGTGATCTACATACCGCCGAACACCATCCACCAGCATTTCAACGCGGCATCGGACAAGCCGGTGCGGCTCGTCTCGGCGATCAACCGGATCTACAAGTACTGCGGGCTGAACGACCTTGAGCAGATCGAGGACGCCCCCGAGTACGATGCCAAGCTCGTGCTCAGCGCCGAGCTCGTCGAGAAATACCTCGCGGGCAGAATCAAGGAGCCTGCCTAAAGGGCAGGAGCGTTACATGGCCAGAAACGCCGTAGTCTCCGAGGAATTTGCAAAAAAATTCGCCACTGAAAGAGAAACACCTTATTCCCGCTGGGTGCGGGGCGAGGGCCTGGAAATCATCGGTGCGCACTATGTTCCGAACCTGCATACGGTCGAGCTGAAACCGTGGGCAAGGCGCGGCGGAGCGGGCGTCTACCTCAACCACGACGCCTCCCGGACCTCGAACGACTGTTACGTATGCGAAATTCCGGCGGGACAGAAACTCGCGCCGCAGCGGCAGCTGTTCGAAGAGATGATCTACGTGCTGGGCGGGCGCGGGTCGACCACCGTTTGGAACGACGCGGGCCAGCGTATCACGTTCGAATGGAAGACCGGGTCGCTCTTCGCCGTTCCCCTCAACACCTGGCACCAGCATTTCAACGGATCGGGCCGTGAACCCGCGCGCTACGTGGCCGTGACCAACGGGCCCGCGGTCATCAACCTTTACGAAGACATCGAATTCGTGTTCAACACGAAATACGATTTCAAGAACCGTTTTTCCGGCGAGCCGGATTACTTCAGCAACAAGGGCGAGCAGAAGGGCCTGCTGCTGGAGACGAATTTTGTCGCCGACGCAGTCAATCTGCCCCTCATCTCGGCGAGGGAGCGCGGAGCCGGCGGGGGGCACATCCGCTTCAACATGGCGCGTGGATCGATGAACAGCCATATCTCTCAGTTCCCCGTAGGCACGTACAAGAAAGGGCACGCGCACGGCCCGGGCGCGCACGTGATCGTGCTCTCCGGCGAGGGCTACAGCCTCATGTGGCCCGAAGGCGGCGAGCCGCGCCGTTACGACTGGCAGGTCGGATCGATGATCGTGCCGCCGAACATGTGGTTCCACCAGCATTTCAACACGGGCACGGCGCCGGCGCGCTACCTCGCCTTCAAGCACGAAGCTACCTCGATTCGCAACGAGCAGGGGGTGCCGAAGGCCTGGATCAGCAGGCGGCTCGGCGGCGACCAGATCGATTACGCGGACGAGCGGCCGGCGATTCGCCAGCTGTTTACCGAGGCGCTCGCCAAGCACGATCTCAAGCCGCGGATGGAGGAGGCCTACAGGGCGGAACTGACCGAACTCCCGACCAAGGCGGCGTGATCGCCCACGTTTCGGACGAGGGTGTGGCGCCGCTGGGGATTTTCCGGCACAATCCGCCGCTGACGGAGAACTTGGTATGGCGGGCGAAATACCGCTGATTCTGACGCTCGACAATCACGGCGTGCCCCACCGCTGGGTCACCTGGCAACAGGCGTGCTTTTACTATGCGAAGAACCTGGTCGCCTGGACCCTGGGCGAGCGGGAGTTCGTTTTCCACGGTGGCATCTCCCGGGCGACGGGCAGGCGCTCCAGCATCACCGCGCGTTCGATCATCGCGATCAAGGGCAAGGCGATGGCGATGAAGGGATTCAACCAGGTGCCTCCGCTCAACAACCGCGAGTTGTTTCGCCGCGACCGCCACATCTGCGCGTATTGCGGAGGGGGATTCAGCTTCCTGCGGCTGACGCGGGACCATATCCGGCCGGTATCGCGCGGCGGCACCGACACCTGGATGAACGTGGTCACGGCGTGCCGGGCCTGCAACGGAATCAAGCGCAACCGCGTGCCGGAAGAATCGGGACTGGAGCTTCTATACGCGCCCTACGTGCCGAACAAGGCGGAGTACCTGATCCTCACCAATCGGAAGATTCTCGCGGACCAGATGGAATTTCTGGTCCAGCACGTCTCGTCCCACAGCCGCGTACTCACGCTGGCCGGCGCGGCGGCCTAGTCGCGTCGTATCAATGCACTCCGCCCATCAGATTGCGAATGGGCTTGATCAGAAAAAGCAGAATGATGGCAGAAGCCCCTGTCGTGAGGCAGACGGCACCGAAGAGTTGGGGCAGCGGAAATGTTTCGAACAGGCCCGCGATGCGTCCGCCGATGAAGTTACCCAGAGAGGCGGCAAGGAACCACACGCCCATCATAGACCCCACCAGACGTTGGGGCGCGAGTTTCGTGACGGTGCTCAGGCCCACGGGGGACAGGCAAAGTTCCCCGATGGTGTGAAGAACATAGCCCCCAATCAGCCACATCGGGTTCACGCGTGAGTTGCCGCCCTGGGCGGAGACGAAGGCTGCACCCGTGATGACAAGGAACCCCAGGCTCAGGAATGCGAGGCCGAACATGAACTTCGCGGGGCTCGACGGCTGCCTTTTGCCCCATCGGACCCATAGCCAGGCAAACAGCGGGGCCAGAGCAAGAATCCCGAGCGGATTGACGGATTGGTAGTAGCTCGCCGGAAACTGCCAGCCGAAAACGGAGTTCTCGGTGAAATCCTTGGCAAACAAGGTGAGACTCGATCCCGCCTGCTCGAAACCTGCCCAGAACAACATGGCGAACACAAAGAAAGCGATGATCGCCCAGATACGCTTCCTCTCGACGGGATCCCTTCCCTGGCGCAGCAACGACCAGAAAACACCGATGGATCCAGCCAGCAACACGTAGTCCCGATAGTCCCACAGGAGGTAAAACACTGCGACGAGCGCAAGCACCCCGAGCGCAAGCTTGCCCCAAAGGAGTCCTGCGTCCTTCGGCTTCTCTCTCAGAACGCCGGCATCCCCGAGACGTGAACCACCCAGCACATATTGGATGAGGCCCAGCGTCATCCCCACTCCTGCCGCTCCAAATCCCCAGTGCCAGCCGACCCGCTCAGCCAGGGTTCCACAGACCAGCGGCGCGAAGAAGGCGCCCATGTTGATCCCCATGTAGAAGATCGAGAACCCCGCATCGCGCCGTATGTCGTCTGCGGAATACAGCTGGCCGACGATCGCACTGATGTTCGGTTTGAGAAGGCCCGTACCGAGCACGATCAGCACGAGTCCGGCGTAGAAGCTTGGCCTGGAATCGACGGCTAGGCTGTAGTGCCCCATCGCAATGAGGATTCCGCCGTAGAGCACGGCATTGCGCTGGCCCAGGAGCCGGTCGGCGATCCAGCCTCCCGGAATACCCATGAAGAAAACCGCGGCGGTGTAGAAGCCGTAGATCGCGGCTGCCGTGGCGACGTCGAGTCCGAGTCCCCCATCCGCCGCTTTGCCGACCATGAACAGCGTGAGGATCGCCCGCATTCCGTAGTAGCTGAATCGCTCCCAGAACTCGGTGAAGAAAAGCGTCGTCAGGCCTTTCGGGTGGCCGCCCATTCCGCCGGTGTAGCTTTCGTTATCGCTTGTCGCTTCGCTTGAACTCAGACCCTGCTTTCCATTGAGGGATTTCCGAGCCCTGCGCGACATCGTAGCCGACCATGAACAGCAGCCGCGCATCTTCCACGGCGCCCGCGAGATTCCAGTCACTACGAACCGTGTCGGTCACTTTGTGGTAGCGCTGCGCAATATACTCGTCGACCCTGTCGCGGGCGTAGCTCTCCGGCTTGCCGATGTAGTCTGTACCGCCCTTGACGTAGACCACCGGCACCCCAGCTTTCGCAAATTCAAAATGATCCGCCCGGTAGAAAGAGCCGAGTTCGGGTCGCGTCTCGGGGCGCACGGTGCGTCCTTGCATCGCCGCAAATTTCTTTACGCTATCGTCCATGCTCGATTGACCGAAGCCGATGATTTCCACATCCTTGGTCGGTCCCCATGTGTTTATCCCGTCGATATTGATGTTGGCCAGCGTTCGATGCAGCGGGTAGAGCGGATGTTGCACGTAGTATTGCGCGCCCAGCAATCCCCGCTCTTCGCCTGTCGTGGCGATAAACACGATGGTGCGCTTCGGCGGTGCCGGCAGGGCCTTGTACGCCTTGGCCAGCTCGAGCAACATCGCCACCCCCGACGCATTGTCCAGTGCGCCGTGGAATATCCGTTGAGTCCGCGTGCCCGGCAATTTGTCGTTGACGCCGAAATGATCCCAGTGCGCGGAGTAGACGACACACTCGTTTTTCAGCTCCGGATCGGAACCTTCGATTTTCGCCATTACGTTGTTCGAAGCGATTTCACGCAACGTGTTTTGCACCTGGAATGTCGCCGTCACCCCGAGGTTGACGGGTTTGAAGTCCCTCGATAAGGCCGACTTTTTGAGCGTCTCGAAGTCCAGTCCGGCGGCTCGAAACAATTCTCTGGCGCGGTCCAGATGTATCCACGCGGGGACCGCGGGGAAGTTCGCGTTCGGACCATCGGTTTTCAGGATGAAGTTTTCGCGTGTCCAACTGTTGATGACGACTTCATACGGATACGCGGCCGGTTTGGTTTCATGCACGATGATGGCGGCCGCGGCGCCACGTTTCGCCGCCATTTCATATTTGTAAGTCCAGCGCCCGTAATAGGTCATGCCCTCGCCCTTGAACATGGCCGGATCGAGTCTGGCCGGATTGCTGGGGTCCGGGACCGCAGGATCGTTGATCAGCATCACCAGCGTCTTGCCGCGCAGATCGGCGGCCTTGTAGTCGTCCCAGCCAAACTCCGGCGCGACGACGCCATAACCGACGAAGACCATCTCCGAGTCATCGACCCTGATGTCGCGCTCGGCGCGCGGCGAGAATGCCACGAAATCGCCAGGGAAATTGAGCGGTGTCGCTTTGCCGCCTGCATTGAATGTGAGCTTCGGCGTGGACGTCACGCCTCTCATCGGCACCAGTTGGACATAAGTGCCATCCGGATTGCCGCTCGCCAGCCCGAATCGGGTGAATTGCTGTTTTATGTAGGCGACGGTCAAGGTTTCTCCCCTGGTGCCAGGCGAGCGCCCCTCGAATTCATCCGAGGCCAGCACCTTGATGTGCTTGAGCAAGTCAGAGCCGTCGATGGCTTTCAGTGACGCCGCAACTGCCGACGTAGCGGGTGCCGGAGGAGTCCGGCCCTCGGCGCTCGACGTCCCATGCATGCAAAGTCCCAGTCCGGTAACAAATAGAAAACGGCGCAGACGCGTGCTCAAGATAATCTCTCCCGTCGTTAAAATTCCGGTATACATATAGCATCCATGCGGCTCCCGGAGGCGTTATCTCTGGCAAGATGAGAAGTCGCAAATCGTTAAGTTCTTGAACTTCAGGAGCAATTCACAATTTCTCAAGATTTCTGGCGCAATTCTGGTTTTCACCTGCTCGAGCGCGACAGCGAGGGACGGCTTTCCATCACGGACGATTTCCTGCGCGCCTACCTGATGCGCCCGGAGATCCGGCCCGCCGAAGAATCCGGACCGAACGAGATCGCGCTGCACGAGGCGCTCATGGAAGATCCGCGCCGGGACCCGAGCGCGTCGGCGCTGGAGAGCGTCGAGGACGCGGATGCCCGCGACAACTACCGCGTTCTGTCCGCGTTTCTCGGGAGATTGAAGCGCGCGGCGTCGCTGGAATCCTGCTACCTGGGGATTTTCTCGGCCGGCGAGGTCTCCGTCCCGCCCCTCTTCATCGACCAGCTCGCGCAGATCATCGTGCGCAGCATTCTCGAGGGCTGCGACGATGCGCTCGAGCCGCGCGCAGGAGAGATCTTCTTCCGGGAGCAGAAGGCGAGCACCGACGACGGCGCGGTGATGCTTGGAGACCTGGAAACAATCGAGATGCACGCCTCGGGCGGCAGTCTCGGCAGCCTGGGTCGTCTCATCGTCGAGTCCCAGGCGCCGCTCGCGACCGTGAACCTCGACGTGCTCGACACGGAAAACGCCCAGGCCTATTGGCTGCGCGATCAGCGCCACGATTTTGTAATCAGCATGAACTTCGGGCGGGCCGCCAACAAGGCGTTCTGCCGAGTGATGGGAAAATGGATCCGGCATTTCTTTGGCGTCAAGGTGAATGTAGAGCCGCTGCGCTCGGTCGAAGACCACGGCTGGGCCTGGCACATCGGCTTGGATTCGGAGTCGACCGCGATGCTCAACGGCCTGTGGCGTGGCGAGGAGATCGAGCCCGGGACGCTCAGGCGCATGCTCGCTCTGTTCCGGCTCGATTTTGAAGACCCGGCGGCGATGCGCGCCGACCTAGCGGGCAAGCCCGTGTACATGGCCTTGTCGATGGACGAGAACAACGTGGTGCGCATGAAGCCGCAGAATCTGCTCCTCAATCTGCCCCTTGCCTTACGTGCCTGACTCCATGGGAGCGGCAGCCCCAGCCTACTGGATCCGCGCCAAACGCGCGCTCGCGCGTCGCGATTCGGTGCTCGCGCGGATCATCCGCGCTCATCCGCGCATCGCGCTCGAGCCGCGCGGCGAGCCGTTTTTCACCCTGGCTCGCTCGATCGTTGGCCAGCAAATTTCGGTCAAAGCCGCCGCCAGCATCTGGGCGCGCGTCGTTGCGCTCGCGCCGCGAGTGCTTCCCGAGCAGCTCATCGACGCGGGACACACGAGGCTCGTCGCTTGCGGCCTGTCCAGGCGCAAGGCCGAGTATCTCGCCGGGCTCGCCGGCCAATTCGTCGACGGGAGCCTGCACGTCGCGGCTTGGGCCGAGATGGAGGACGAGGCGGTGATCGCCGAGCTCGTCCAGGTTCGGGGCATCGGTCGCTGGACTGCGGAGATGTTCCTGATGTTTTGCTTGTTGCGCCCCAATGTGCTGCCGCTGGACGATCTGGGGCTGCAGCGTGCCATCTGTCTGAACTATTTTCGAGGCCGGTCCGTGTCGCTTCGGGCGATGCGCAAGATCGCCTCCGTCTGGGACCCATGGCGTTCGGTCGCAAGCTGGTATCTTTGGCGCAGCCTCGATCCCATTCCAGTCGAGTATTGAACCCGACGGTCGACCTCGCGAATCGGGTACAATGGCGCGTTTTTCCGGGATTTTCTCCTATGAAAACGGCGTTTCTCGATTTCGAGCAGCCGATCGCCGAGGTGGAGGCGAAAATCGAGGAGCTGCGCTTCGCGCAGGACGACTCTGCGACCGACATCTCCGAGGAAATCCAGCGCCTGCAGAAAAAGAGCGCCGCGCTTACCAAGGAGATCTATGGAAAGCTCACGCCTTGGCAGGTCGCTCAAGTAGCGCGGCATCCGCAACGTCCGTACACGCTCGATTACACCACGGCGCTGTTTTCCGATTTCGAGGAACTGCACGGCGACCGCTCGTTCGCCGACGATCCATCGATCGTCGGAGGTCTTGCCCGTTTCAACGGCCAGTCCGTGATCGTGATCGGCCATCAGAAGGGACGCGATACCAAGGAGAAGATCTTCCGAAACTTCGGCATGCCCCGGCCGGAAGGCTACCGCAAAGCCATGCGGCTCATGCGGCTCGCGGAAAGGTTCGGCATCCCGGTCTTGAGCTTCGTCGATACACCCGGGGCGTATCCTGGGATCGGCGCAGAAGAGCGCGGGCAGGCCGAGGCGATCGGCCGAAACCTCTATGTGATGGCGGAGCTGAGGGTGCCGATCGTGTGCACCATCATCGGCGAGGGCGGTTCAGGCGGGGCGCTTGCCATCGCCGTGGGCGACATCGTGATGATGCTTCAATATGCGACTTACTCGGTGATTTCTCCGGAAGGCTGCGCCTCGATCTTGTGGAAAAGCGCCGACAGGGCGCCCGAGGCGGCGGAAACGCTCGGCATCACCGCCAGCCGGCTGAAGACGCTCGGGCTGATCGACAAGATCATCAACGAGCCGCTGGGCGGCGCGCATCGCGATCCGGTAGCCATGGCGCAAGGACTGAAGAAGGCTCTCACCGATGCGCTGCGTGGTCTTGCCGAGAAGCGTCCCCAGGAACTCGTCGAGGAGCGTTTCGAGCGCCTGATGGGTCATGGGAAGTTCAAGGAACTCGAGCTCAGGTGAACTGCCCGAAAGGGCGGCGGCGGTGCTTGCGCCGGCGATTTCTCCGGGGGCACACCTCGCACTGGGTCTCTCGGGCGGCGTCGATTCGGTAGCGCTCCTGGCCGCCTTGACCGAGCTGGCGCCCGCCATGCGTTTTTCGCTTCGCGCGGTGCATATCAATCATGGCATCAGCTCCAACGCCGCGCGCTGGGCGGAGTTTTGCGCCCAGCTGTGCGCCGGGTTTCGGATTCCGCTCCAGCTGGAGATGGTGGATATCGGTCCTTACCGCAATCTCGGCCTGGAGGGTGCCGCACGGCGGGCCCGCTATGACGCGTTCGCCCGCGTGGACGCCGATTTCATCGTCCTCGCGCAGCACCGCGATGACCAGGCCGAGACCTTGTTGCTGCGACTTCTGCGCGGGGCAGGCCTGCGGGGCCTTTCCGCCATGTCTCCCTTGAGGGGGCTTCCCGGCACGCGCGCACGATTGCTGCGCCCGCTGCTCGCGATGTCCCGCGCGGAGATCGAGACCTACGCGCGCCTGCGTGGACTCGAGTGGATCGAGGATGAAAGTAACGTCGATACCCTCCGCCGGCGCAATTTTCTGCGGCACGAGGCGTTTCCGATGCTCGAGCGGCAATTTCCTGCGGCGCGTGCGACGATTGCTCGAACCGCCGCCCACCTCGCGGAGGCGCGGGAGCTGCTCGACGAGATGGCACGAGACGATCTCGAGCGCTGCGGCGGCGGCGCCGCCGTCGATATTCCGGTCTTGCATCGGCTGGGCGAAGCTCGCGCGAAAAATGTTCTGCGCCATTGGTGCGAAACTCGGGGTATCGAGCCGCTTTCGGCGGCGCGGACGACCGAGCTGCTGCGCCAACTCAAGGAGTCTCGGGCCGATGCCCGGTTCAGCGACGCGGGTCCGGGTTGGACATTTCTCCGCTACCGGGAAAAGCTGTACCTGCGGCGCGCCTCAGAAACGGTCGAGCGAAACCTGCGCGAAGCCTGGGACGGGGGAAACGCCCTGCCCATGGTTTCGCTCGGTGGAGTGCTGAGGTTCAAGCCGGAAGAAGGACGAGGTCTCAGTCTCGCGAAACTGCACGCGGGGCGCGTCACCGTGCGCCTGCGGCAGGGCGGGGAGCGTTTGCGGTTGGACACCAGGCGGCCGCGGCGCACGCTGAAGAATTTGTTCCAGGAGCGGGGCATTCCGCCGTGGCGCCGCGACTGCCTGCCTTTGATTTTCTGCGGCGACGAGCTCGTCTGCGTTCCGGGCATCGGCGACGCTTGCGAATTTCGGGCGACGCCGGGCGAGGCGGGTCTCATCGTGACGTGGGAACCGTTCGAGCAGTAACGGGGGGAACGATGTGGGCGGCCTGCGCAGCCAGACGCGGGAAAACAGCCCGGATCAGCGTCCCGCGCCCCGCCGGGGGCGAGCTCAAGTCGATCCTGCCGCTGTGCCTCTCCGCGATCTCCGAGACGATGGACAATCCCAGCCCGCAGCCTTCGCCTCCGGTCGCTGCGATGCGGTAGAAGCGCTCGAAAACCTTCTCGCGCTCGGTCTCGGGAATGCCCGGCCCGTTGTCTTCGACCTCGAGCACCGACTCGCCGTCGCGTACTCCCGTGCGCACCGTGACGCTGCCGCCCGCCTGGGTATACGCCAGCGCATTGTCGAGCAGATTCGCGACCAGCTCGCGCAGCAGGAGCGGTTCACCCAGAATCCAGGCATCCTCCAGCTCGAAGCCGAGATCGATGTTTTTCCCGACGGCACGTTGCACCCAGTCGCGCAGGTCGCGGCTGATGGTCTCGTGCAGGTTGACGGGCTGGCCGCTCGCTGCTTCTCCCGGCTCCGCGCGCGCCAGAGTCAGCAGCTGGTTGACGAGGTGGCTCGTGCGCTGAGTCTCCCCTGCGATCATATCCAGAAGCGAGCTCAGTTCCGATGTCGAGGGCTGGCGGCGCGCGAGCTCTGCGTGAGTCTTGAGTCCCGCAAGAGGCGTCCGCAGCTGGTGTGCCGCGTTGGTGATGAAGCGCCGCTGCGATTCGATCGCCGCGTCCAGCCGGAAAAGCAGCCGGTTGAGCGCGCCTATGAGCGAGCGGACCTCCTGCGGCTTGTCCTGCTCGGACACCGGGCGAAGGTCGCGCGGAGAGCGTGCCGCGATCTCGTCGCGAAGGCGGTCCAGGGGCCTGAGTCCCTGGCCGATGCCGAGCCAGAAAAGAGCTACCGCTGCAAACGCCATCAGCAACTGGGGCACCGTGGAGGCAACCAGGAGCTCCAGCACGAGCTTGTCTCGTTTCACCAGCGTCTCTGCAACCTGGACGATCGCGGTTCCCGCGTCGGCCTTGACCGCGCGGGCCGCGACGCGCACGCGCTCGCCCTCAAGCCTTGCATCGTAGAAAACATGTTCCTCCGGAGCCAGGCGCTCCGGCGGCGCCGGCAGCCGCGGCGTTCCGGCAATCAGTTCGCCAGCGGGCCCCAACACCTGATAGTAGACACGATCCTCGGTATCGATGCGCAGCGCTTCGATCGCGATCGAAGGCAGGTCGAGCTCGAGCCGGCTGCCGGTATCGTGAAGATGGCTGGCAATCGCGAGCACCGGATCCAGAAGCGCACTGTCGTAGGCCTTGGTCGCAGCGCTGAGCGCGATGCGGTAGGAGATGAAGCTTCCCGCGGTAACGAGCAACAGCAGCGGACCGATGAGCCAGTAGGTGAGTTGTCGGCGAAGGCTAGACTGCATCCGGGTCTTCGACCATGTAGCCGAATCCTCGCACCGTGCGAATCCTGATTCCGGCGTCGTGGAGCTTTGAGCGCAATCGCGAGATGTACACTTCAATGGCGTTGTGCGTCAGCGAGTCATCCCAGCTGCACATGGCCTGCAGCATATGCTCCTTGCTGACCACCTGACCGACACGCATGAGCAGGTATTCGAGCACCGCCCACTCGCGCGGGGTGAGGTCGAGAAGGTCCGATCCGATGCTCGCGCGTCGCGCCACCGTATCGACACTCAAGCGACCGAAGCGCAGCTTGGGGTTCTTTACCGCTTGGCTGCGGCGGATGAGCGCCCGCACGCGCGCTTCCAGCTCGGGGAGCGAGAAGGGCTTCGCGACGTAGTCGTCGGCTCCGAGGTCGAGGCCGCGCACGCGATCCGCCTCGGCTTCGTGAGCGGTAAGGATCAGGATGCTGCCGGAGTGGTTGTCGCGGCGCAGTTGGCGCAACACCTCGAACCCGTCGATGCCCGGAAGACTGATGTCGAGCACGACAAGGTCATAGTGTTCTTCCGCGCAGGCCCGCAACGCAAGCTCGCCCGTTTTCGCGTGATCCACGGCGTAGGCCGATTGCCTGAGCGTTCGCATCAGCCCGTCCGCAAGCGCAACGTCGTCTTCGACGATCAGGACTCGCATGACAAGTGGTTGAACTGGTTCGAAGTTCAGGATAGCACGCGGACGGGCTCCGGGTTCTTGAGCAGGGGGCACGGACATCTCGGGGAAAAAAGTGCGTGGGAGCGCGACGCGCCCCCACGCCACAGAGGAGGAAAGAGACTACGGGTGAAACTGTACGCGGGTCAGGCTTGCAATAACCTGATGCTAGACTTACAGAACGCTGACATGATGAACCGGTTTTTACCCGGCCCGGTCTTTCGATGATGGTAGACGAACCACCAGACAAGCCATAGGCCGGACGCGCGACACTCCGGCAAAAGCCTGATAAAATAAAACCTTAGACGAGTTTCGTGTGTCGCTTCCAGAATTCCAACCGGAGATTTTGCATGGCTGTAGAGCGAACCTTGTCCATCGTCAAACCGGATGCCGTAGCGAAAAACGCCATCGGACAGATCTACTCGAGGTTCGAGCAGGCCGGCTTGAATATCGTGGCGGCGCGCATGCGCTATCTGTCGCAAAGGGAGGCCGAAGGCTTCTACGCCGTGCATCGCGAGCGTCCGTTTTTCCGCGATCTCGTCAGATTCATGATCTCCGGGCCGATCATGGTGCAGGTGCTGGAGGGTGAGGACGCCATTGCGCGGAACCGCAAATTGATGGGCGCGACCGATCCGAAGAAGGCGAAAAAAGGCACGATCCGCGCCGATTTTGCCGAGAGCATCGATGCGAACGCGGTGCACGGTTCAGACGGGCCCGAGACCGCCCGCACCGAGATCGCATACTTTTTCCCCGCCTCCGAGATCTTTTCCCGTAAATGAGCATCAATCTCCTCGATCTGGACGGCGAAGGGCTCGCCGCCTTCGTCGCAGACCTCGAAGAGAAACCGTTCCGGGCGCGGCAGCTCAAGCGCTGGATGCACCGCCTCGGCGAATCGGATTTTGCGCGGATGAGCGACGTCGCGAAATCGCTGCGTGAAAAGCTCGCGCGGACCGCGTGCATTTCGCCCCCGAGAATCGTGAGCGACAGCTTGGCCCGAGACGGAACTCGCAAGTGGCTGCTCGACGTCGGCAAAGGCAATGCGGTGGACACGGTATTCATACCCGAAACGAACCGGGGTACTTTGTGCATCTCCACCCAGGCGGGCTGCACCCTTGCCTGCCAGTTCTGCTCGACCGGCAGGCAGGGATTCAACCGAAATCTCTCGGTGTCAGAGATCGTCGGGCAGCTGTGGCTTGCCAACCGCGAGCTCGGCGCGACCCCGGGGGGCGAGCGCGTCATCAGCAACGTCGTGTTGATGGGCATGGGCGAGCCGCTGCTCAACTTCGACAATACCGTCTCGGCGCTGAAGCTGATGATAGACGAGGACGCCTACGGGCTTTCGCGACGCCGTGTGACGCTCTCCACTTCCGGTATCGTGCCGATGATCGACCGCCTGGGCGCGGAATGCCCGGTGGCGCTTGCGGTATCGCTGCACGCGCCGAACGACGCGCTGCGCGACACGCTCATGCCCATCAACCGCAAGTACCCGCTCGCCGAATTGCTGGCCGCGTGCCGGCGCTACCTCGAGCGTGCCCCGCGCGACTTCATTACCTTCGAATACATCATGCTCGAAGGCGTCAACGACGCCGAGGAGCACGCACGCCAGCTCATAGATTTGGTTTCGCGGGTGCCGTGCAAGATCAACCTGATTCCGTTCAATCCGTTTCCGAATTCAGGTTTTGTGCGCTCCCCGCGTCGAGTGATCGAACGGTTCAGCGAGGTGCTCAGCGCATCGGGGATCGTCACGACCACGCGTAAGACGCGCGGGGACGAAATCGATGCAGCGTGCGGACAACTGGCCGGAAAGATCCATGACCGTACCCGCAGGCCGGCGCGCCTGGAAGGGACGGGCTCTTGAATCGATTGCGGCGCGCCGCCACGGTGCTCGCCGGTGCCGCGGCGCTTTTCGGCTGCGCCGGAGGGCCGCTCTCAGGCGACTTGCCCGGTGAAAACGGCGGCGGAGCCATCATCGGGGAGGTGGCCGGCTCGCGGGAGCGCGCGCGTATTCACACCGAGCTGGCCGGCGCCTACTATCAGAGAGGAAATCTCGGAGTGGCGCTCGCGGAAGCGCGCACCGCAGTCGCGGCCGACTCGGGTTACGCGCCCGCCTACAACGTGCTCGGCCTCGTGTACGGCGACTTGCGCGAAAAGGACCTGGCGGAGGAGGCGTTCCAGCGTTCCCTCAGGATGAATCCCAACGACCCGGATGCCAATCACAACTACGCGTGGTTTCTTTGCGAAAACAAGCGCGAAGAAGAATCGATCCGCTATTTCCTGATGGCAGTCCGCCATCCCCTCTACGCTACGCCGCAAAAGTCCTATGCGATGGCGGCGGTATGCGCGATGCGCAAGAACAACGAGCGCGATGCCCACGACTATCTCGAACGCGCGCTCAAGCTGGATCCGAACTACTATCCGGCGTTGATCGATCTCGCCCAGCTCAAGTACCGGCGCGGGGAACTCGACGCCGCGCGCAGCCTGACAGGCCGTTACAACAAGCTTGCCGAGCCGACCGCGGAATCGTTATGGCTTGCGTTGCGGATTGAACGCAGACTGGGGGATTCTTCCACAGTGACGAACTACGCCAACCAGCTGCGTCGGCGCTTTCCCGGGTCGAAGGAATACCAGGAACTGCAAAAGGGGCGGTTCGAATGAACCAGAGGGTTGAACCCGACGTACCTTCCGTCAAGGCCGGGCCCGGACGGATGCTCGCGCAACTGCGCGCCGAGCGCAAGCTGTCGATCGCCGATGTCGCGCAACGACTCAAATACGGCGCGCGCCAGATCGAGGCGCTCGAAGCCGAGGAGTTCGACAAGCTGCCCGGAGCGACGTTCGTCCGCGGGATGGTGCGCGGTTACGCCAAGCTGCTCGACACGGATCCGCAGCCCATGCTCGACGAGCTCGAGCAGCGCTACGTCCCCGGGGAGATCGACCTCGATCTGCGCGACAAGGGCATCCCCTTTGTGAAGCACGGCAAACGCGGCACCCGCGCCTACCTGGCTTTTTCGGTCCTCGTCCTCATCGTCGTGGCCGGCATACTCTATGAGTGGCGCGCGGGAGCTTTTCCTTGGGCGAGATTCGCGCCGAATACACCTCCCCCGCCAGTCAAAGCGCCTTCTGCGGCACGGCCCGCCGCGCCGCCTGCAGAAAGTGAGGTTCCAGCTGCGCCTTCAATCAGCGCGGTGGAGTCCCCTGCTGCGCAGTCGCAGCGGCCCTCTGGAGGAAGCGGCGCAGGCGAAGGACGGATTCGGCTCGAGTTCGACAGCGAATCCTGGGTCGAGATCAGGGACCGGGACGGCAGGACGCTGATGTCGCAACTGAATCCCGCTGGAAGCCGCAGGGTCGTCGCCGGACGGCCCCCCTTGTCTCTTGTGATCGGCAACGGCGCGGCCGTGCGCCTCACCTACAACGACAGCCCCGTCGATCTCAAACCCTACATCGAGATCGAAGTCGCGCGACTGACGCTGGATTGAACAACCGATGACGAATATTCCGAGACACAAGACGCGCCAGGTCCGCGTCGGACACGCGCTGATCGGGGGAGGTGCGCCGGTCTTAGTGCAGTCTATGACGAATACCGATACTGCCGACCTCCAGAGCACCGCGACCCAGGTCCACGAGCTTGCCCGCGCCGGTTCGGAACTCGTGCGCGTCACGGTCAACACCGCCGAGGCGGCGGCGCAGGTGCCGCGCATCCGCGAGCGGCTCGACGCCATGGGTTGCGACGTGCCCTTGGTGGGTGATTTCCATTTCAATGGGCACAAGCTGCTCGCCGAGCACGCCGATTGCGCGCGGGCGCTGGCAAAGTACCGGATCAACCCGGGCAACGTCGGCCGCGGCACCAGGCGCGACGAACAATTCGCGACCCTGATCGAGATGGCCTGCCGCTACGACAAGCCCGTGAGAATCGGCGTGAACTGGGGCAGCCTCGATCAGGAGCTGCTTGCGCGGCTGATGGACGAGAACGCGCGCACCGCCGAACCCGTCGATTCCGGCACCGTAACGCGGCAGGCGCTGGTCGCCTCGGCGCTCGAATCGGCGGCGCGCGCTGAAAGCTTGGGTCTGGCCGGGAATCGCATCGTGCTCTCGTGCAAGGTGAGCGGCGTCCAGGATCTGATCGCCGTGTACCGAGAGCTTGCCAGCCGCTGCGACTATCCGCTGCATCTCGGGCTGACCGAGGCGGGGATGGGAACAAAGGGCATCGTGGCCTCCACCGCCGCGCTCGGGGTGTTGCTGCAGGAGGGGATCGGCGACACGATTCGTATTTCGCTCACTCCGGAGCCCGGCGGGGACCGGACGCGCGAGGTCATCGTCGCTCAGGAGTTGCTCCAGACCATGGGCCTGCGCTCGTTCTCGCCGATGGTGATCGCTTGCCCGGGCTGCGGCCGGACCACCAGCACCTATTTCCAGGAACTCGCTGAAAAGATCCAACGCCATCTTCGGGAACAGATGCTCCAATGGCGCGAGCGCTATCCCGGAGTCGAAGACATGCACGTCGCGGTCATGGGCTGCGTCGTCAACGGGCCCGGCGAAAGCAAGCACGCCAACATCGGCATCAGCCTCCCCGGGTCCGGTGAGCGCCCGGTCGCGCCGGTGTACGTGGACGGCTTGAAGACGGTGACTCTCAAGGGTGAGACGATCGCCGAAGACTTCAAGCGTCTGGTGGACGATTACGTGGCCGCCACCTACGCGGGCGACAGCGCGGCGCGTGCGCGGCTCGCCGCACCGGCGAAGAAGGGCCAGGGCGGTGATGGCGAAGCAGGCAGCAACACCATTCCAATCCAGGCAACTCGCTAAATCTTTTAGCGGCGGCCGGCGCTGCCGCCAAGAAGCTTCATGAACAAGAATATTCAGGCCATCCGCGGGATGAACGATATCCTGCCGGAGGAGGCGACATTTTGGACTTTTCTCGATAGCGCAGTCGCCAGTCTGTTCGCCGGCTACGGCTATGGGAATATGCGCTTGCCCGTGGTCGAGGCGACTGCGCTGTTCAGCCGCTCCATCGGCGAGGTCACCGACATTGTCGAGAAGGAGATGTATACCTTCCCCGACCGCAACGGCGACAGTCTCACACTGCGCCCGGAAGCGACTGCCGGCATCGTGCGTGCGGCAATCGAGCATAGTTTGCTCTACGATGGGCCGAAGAAGGTTTGGACTAGCGGCCCGATGTTCCGTTATGAGCGGCCACAGAAGGGACGATATCGGCAATTCCATCAGATCGATGTCGAGGCTCTGGGATTCCCTGGGCCGGATGTCGATGCCGAGCAAATCGTCATGCTCGCCCGTTTGTGGAAGCAGCTCGGCATCGCCGATGTGGAACTGCATATCAACTCCATAGGCGACGCCGAAGCCCGGGCGCGGCACCGGGTCGATCTGGTGAAGTACTTCGAAGCGCACTTGGATCAATTGGACGAAGACGCCCGCCGCCGCCTGCACTCCAATCCGCTGCGCACGCTCGACAGCAAGAATCCCCGTCTCCAGCATCTGGTAGAAGCCGCGCCGAAACTGGCCGACTATCTCGACGATGTCGCTCGCGAACACTTCACAGCGCTGCAGGCACTGCTCAACGCGGCCGATATAGGCTTCTTGGTCGATCCGCGCCTGGTGCGCGGCTTCGATTACTACAACCGCACCGTGTTCGAGTGGATCACGACTCGCCTGGGATCGCAGGGAACGATAGCCGGCGGAGGGCGCTACGACGGGCTGATCGAGGAGCTCGGCGGCAAGGCGGCGCCTGCTTGCGGCTTTGCCGTGGGCGTGGAGCGCATCGTGCTGCTGATGAAGGAATACCGCTTCGTCGCCCCGGCTCGCTCAGCGGACGCATACATTGTCCACGCCGGCGACGGGACCGCTGCGCCGGCGCTGCGCCTCGCCGAGAGCCTGCGCGACGCCGGTCTCATCGTGCTCATGCACGCCGGCGGCGGCAACTTCAAGGCACAAATGAAGAAGGCCGACGCGAGCGGGGCGCGCTTTGCTATCATCATCGGCCCCGAAGAACTGGCTGCCGGTGAAATCAGCCTGAAACCCTTGCGCGCGGCGGACGCCCAAGTGCGGGTCGCACCCACACTCGTGGCCGGAATCATCCAACAGAGCGCTTGAGCGCTCGTACAGGAACTGGGAACCGTCATGGCGGCATACGATCTCGAAGAACAGGAACAGCTCGAAGCTTTCAAGGCCTGGTGGAAGGACCACGGCGGCGCGATCATTCTCGGCGCCACGCTGGTGCTCGCGGCTATCGGAGCATGGAACGCCTGGACATGGTATCAACGCTCGCAAGCCGCGCAGGCCGCCGTGCTGTACGACACGCTGCAGAAGGCGGCGCGCGCCAACGATCTCAAGACGACCCGGGAGACTGCGGGGGCGATTCTGGAGAACTTTCCGCGCAGCGCTTACGCGCCGCTCGCAGCGCTGGTTTCGGCCAAGGTCCAGTTTCAAGCGGGGGACTTGAAGACCGCGCGCGCGCAACTTCAATGGGTCATCGAGCACGCCGGGAGCGATGAGATACGCTCGACCGCCGCGTTGAGGCTGGCAAGCGTACTGCTCGACGACAACGAGCCCGACGCAGCGCTCGAAATTCTCGAAGCAAAGCCTCATCCGGGTTTCGAGGCCCTGTATGCCTCGCAGCGCGGGGATATTCTCGCTACGCAGCAGAGGCGCTCCGAAGCGCGAGCCGCCTATAAGGCCGCGCTGGAAAAGGCCGGAGCGGGACCGCTGCGCGATGCGCTGCGACTCAAGCTCGAGGCGCTTGGAGAAGGCTGATGCGGCGGCTTTTCCTCGCCGGCTTGCTCCTCGCCGGATGTTCAGGCTCGACCGGGCCGAAGATGGCCGAACTGTCGGAGTTGCCCCCAGGCGCACCGGTGCGCACGCTGTGGCAGGCGCGCGTCGGCGAGGCGGGAGACGCCATATTGTTTCCTGCGCTGGCGGTCGACGGCGTCTACGCCGCGGCCCAGGATGGCACCGTCGCCCGCTTTGAAGCATCGACCGGGCGGGAATCGTGGCGCATCAATGCGGGCCGCACGCTTTCCGGCGGAGTGGGCTCCGACGGCACGCTCGTAGCGGTCGGAACATTCGACGGCGAGGTCATCGCGCTCGATGGGCGTTCGGGCGAGGCGCGATGGCGCGCGCGCGTATCGAGCGAGGTCCTTTCGGCGCCCGTCGTGACGGGGGATCTGGTGATCGTCCGCAGCGCCGACGGTCGCCTGTTTGCGCTCGACGCGAGGGACGGCAAACGGCGCTGGCTGTACCAGCGATCGAGTCCGCCTCTCTCGGTCCGTTCCCCTGTAGGCATGGTCGCCGACCGGGGTTATCTCCTTACCGGGTTTGCCGGAGGCAAGCTCGTGTCGATCGCGCTCGCCAACGGCAGCGTGCGCTGGGAGACGACCGTCGCGTTGCCTCGCGGAGCCACGGAACTGGAACGCGTCACCGACGTGGTCGGGCTGCCGATCGTCGCCGAACGCGAAGTGTGCGCCGTCGCCTACCAGGGGCGGATCGGCTGCTTCGACCTCGCCAGCGGCAACGTACTCTGGTCGCGCGAGCTATCGAGCACCGCGGGGCTGGCGATCGACGCGCGCTACGTCTTTGTCAGCGACGACAAGGGCGCGGTGCACGCTCTGGACCGTGCCGGCGGCGCGACGATCTGGAAGCAGGATCGCCTGTTCCTGAGGCGCCTTACGGCGCCTCTCGCCCTAGGGCGAGAGGTCGCCGTGGGCGACGTCGAGGGCTACGTGCATTTCCTCTCGCGAGAAAGCGGCGCCCTCGTCGGCCGTGTCGCTACCGACGGCAGCCCGATCAGATCGTTGCTCGTGCGGCTCGAGCGCGGGCTCCTGGTGCAGACGCAGGACGGCAATCTGTTCGCCTTGAGCACTGAGTAATCGGGATTGGACGCAGCATTGAAACCGACTCTCGTCATCGTCGGCAGGCCCAACGTCGGCAAGTCCACGCTGTTCAATCGGCTCACGCGCACCCGGGATGCGCTGGTCGCCGATGTCCCGGGTCTGACGCGAGACCGTCACTACGGGGTGGGACGCCTGGGTGAACGACCGTACCTCGTGGTCGATACCGGCGGGCTCGAGCCGGAAGCGGGAGGCGTGTTCGTCGAGATGGCCAAACAGGCGAGAACCGCAATCGCCGAAGCCGACATCATCATGCTGGTCACCGATACTCGCGAGGGCCTCACGGTGCAGGACCGCGCGATCGGAGAGGAACTGCGGCGGATCGGCCGGCGCGTGTTTGTCGCGGTCAACAAGGCCGAAGGCATGAGTCCCGAGCTCGCCACGCTCGAATTCCACGAACTGGGACTGGGTGTGCCGTACGCGATTTCCGCCGAGCACGGAGAGGGGGTGCGCGATCTGGTGGAGGCCGCGCTTGCTGATTTCCCCGTCGAAGAAGATGGCGGCGAGACCGACAGCGCGGTCCGGATCGCCATCGTGGGCCGCCCCAATGCCGGAAAATCCACGCTCGTCAACGCGCTGGTCGGTGAGGAGCGCGTCGTGACGTTCGAGGAGCCGGGCACCACGCGCGACGCGATCGACGTGGGGCTCAGGGTGCAGGGCCGCCGCTATGTCCTCGTCGACACTGCCGGATTGAGACGCCGCGGGAAGGTATTCGAAAGCGTCGAGAAGTTCTCCGTCATAAAGACACTGCAGGCTATCGATCGGGCCAATGTCGCGGTCCTCGTTCTGGACGCTCAAGGCGAGATCTCGGATCAGGACGCGCACATCGCCGGATTCATCCTGGAGCGCGGGCGGGCCGTGGTGGTGGCGGTGAACAAATGGGACGGCGTGGACAGCTACGCACGCGACATGACCAGGCGCGCCATCGCGCGCAAGTTGAAATTTCTCTCGTTTGCGCGTTTTCATTACATCTCGGCCCGCGAAGGCCGGGGCATCGAGCGGATCATCGACTCGGTGGACGCGGCCTATCGGGCGGCTATGGCCAAGCTGCCCACCCCGAGGCTTACCCGCGCTCTTATCGCTGCCGTGGCAAAGCAGGCGCCGCCGCGCGCGGGGCTCTCGCGGCCCAAGCTCCGCTACGCGCATCAAGGCGGGAGCAACCCCCCGATCGTCGTGGTGCACGGGACCGCGCTCAACGCCGTGCCCGACAGCTACCGGCGTTATCTCGAGTCCGATTTCCGCAGGGTGTTTCGGCTGGAAGGGACGCCCCTCCGGATCGAATTTCGCAGCGGCAGGAACCCTTACGTCGACAGGCGTGTCTGAGAGTCAGCGCTGGGGAGCCAGCAAACTTGGTAAGCAGTACATTGGCATTTCCCGCAAAACCCTTTACAGTAGACCTTCAAATAATACGACTCCGGGATAACCCATGAGCAACAAAGGACAATTACTACAAGATCCGTTCCTGAACACCCTGCGCAAGGAGCACGTGCCGGTATCGATCTATCTTGTCAACGGGATCAAGCTCCAGGGTCAGATCGAGTCTTTCGACCAGTACGTCGTGCTCCTCAAGAACACCGTGACGCAAATGGTGTACAAGCACGCCATCTCCACCGTCGTACCCTCGCGTGCAGTCAATCTGGCGGTCGATCATTCCTCTCCCGAGAGTTGATACGGCCGCGTTATCGACTCTGATTTGGCGCGATGGCTGAGCGTTCGTCGGAGCGCAACGCTGCCGTGCTCGTAGGCTTGGACTTCGGCGTGGGTGGCTACGCCGAGGGCATTGAAGAGCTGGGCCTTCTCGCTGCAAGCGCCGGAATCCTGACGCGGGCCTTGGTGCGCGGGCGCCGCCACCGACCCGACCCCGCCCATTTCGCAGGTTCCGGAAAGGTCGAGGAGATCAAGCGAACTCTGCAAGAGCGGGACGCCTCGCTCGCGGTATTCAATCACGTCTTGTCGCCGGTGCAGGAGCGCAACCTAGAAAAGGCGCTCGGCTGCCCGGTCGTCGATCGCACGCGCCTGATCCTCGAGATTTTCGCCCAGCGCGCGAAGAGCCACGAAGGCAAGCTCCAGGTCGAGCTCGCGCAACTTCAGCACGCGGCGACGCGGCTGGTGCGCGGCTGGACGCACCTGGAGCGGCAACGGGGCGGCCGGGGCTTTCTTGGGGGCATGGGCGAGACACAGCTGGAAGTCGACCGGCGGCTGATCGCGACCCGCGTCAAAGTGCTCAAGGACAAGCTCGGCAAGCTTCAGCGCCGACGAGAAGTGCAGCGGCGCGCGCGGGCTCGGGGCAGTTCTTTCTCGCTATCGCTCGTGGGTTACACCAACGCCGGCAAGTCGACGCTTTTCAATACCCTGACTCATGCGCGAGCGCTTGCCGAGGATCGGCTGTTCGCGACGCTCGACACCACGACGCGCAGGCTGTACCTGCCCGAAGCCGGAAACGTCACGATTTCCGACACGGTCGGGTTCATCCGCGATCTTCCGCACACACTCGTCGCGGCTTTCCGGGCGACGCTCGAGGAAACCATTCACGCCGACCTGCTTCTGCACGTGGTCGACGCGGCAAACGATGCACGCGAGGCGCAGATCGTGGAAGTGGACAAAGTCCTCGCCGAAATCGGCGCGAGCGCCATTCCGCGGCTTCTGGTGTGGAACAAGATCGACCGGAACGGCCTTCATCCGGGAGTCGACCGGAACGAATATGATAGAATCTGCCGCGTTCGTCTAAGCGCAAAAACGGGCGACGGCGTGGATGGCCTGCGCCGGGCCCTGATCGAGGCAACAGCCTCGAGGACATCTCCGGCGAGCCCGCCAAAATCGACTGATTCGGAGAAACTGGGCCAAGCGGCCACAGGATTTTTATGTCATTGAACGATCCGCAATGGGGCAAGCGAGGCGGAGGCAACGAGGGGCCGCCCGATCTCGACGAGATGTGGCGCAACTTCAACCAAAAGCTGAACGGGCTGTTCGGCCGGCGCCGTGGCGGAGACGGGGATCCTGGCGAACCGCCGAGCGTCCGGCAGCTGGGCGGCGGAGCGGGTCTGATCGGCTTGGCCGTGCTCGTCGCCTGGCTCGCGAGCGGTTTCTACATCGTCGTGGAAGGTCAGCGGGGAGTCGTACTCACTTTTGGCAAGTTCTCCGAGGTGACCAACTCGGGGCTGCGCTGGCGCATGCCGTATCCCATCCAGAGCAATGAGATCGTCGATCTTACGGGTAGGCGTACGGTCGAGGTGGGCTATCGCAACAGCGTCAAGACCAAGGTCCTGCGCGAGTCGCTGATGCTGACCGACGACGAGAACATCATCGATCTCCAATTCGCGGTGCAGTACATTCTGAAGGATCCGATGGATTACCTGTTCAACAACCGGCGTCCTGAGGACACGGTGCTGCAGGCCGCGGAAACCGCTATCCGCGAGATCGTCGGCAAGAGCAAGATGGACTTCGTCCTCTACGAAGGGCGTGAACAGATCGCCGTGCAGGCCCAGAAGCTCATGCAGGATATCCTCGACCGCTACAAGACCGGGATTACGATCAGCAACGTCACGGTGCAGAACGCCCAGCCGCCCGAGCAGGTGCAGGCGGCGTTCGACGATGCGGTGCGCGCCAAGCAGGATCTGGAGCGTCAGAAGAACGAGGGCCAGGCGTACTACAACGATGTCGTGCCCAAGGCGCGGGGAACCGCTTCGCGTCTTTTCGAAGAGGCCAACGGCTATCGTAGCCGGGTCATCGCCAACGCTGAAGGCGAAGCTTCGCGCTTCAGACAAATCCTGGTCGAGTACAACAAGGCGCCTCAGGTGACACGTGAGCGTCTGTACATCGATACCATCCAGCAGGTCCTGTCGAGTGCCGCCAAGATCCTGATCGACGCCAAGGCGGGGAGCAATCTGCTCTATCTTCCCCTCGACAAGATCATCCAGATGTCCTCGGCGGGCGTGCTGCCGGAGGGGCAAGCGCCGTCGGGGCCGTCCCGTGTCACGGAGCCGCCGCCGGCGCCGGATACCGGCGCCCGCTCGCGCGACGCGCTGCGCGGGCGCGAGCGGGGGGACCGGCCATGATGAGCCGCTCCGGAATCCTCCTCGCGATCATCGCCGGCGCGATCGTGCTCGCAGCCCTGTCCGCTTTTACCGTGGATCAGCGCCAGCGGGCCATCGTGTTCCAGCTCGGTGAGATCAAGGATCTGATCGACGAGCCCGGCTTGTATTTCAAGTTCCCGCTGATCCAAAACGTGCGCTATTTCGACAAGCGAATCCTGACCCTAGATACGGCCGACACCGAGCGCTTCATCACCTCGGAGAAGAAAAATGTCCTGGTCGACTCCTTCGTCAAGTGGCGCATCCAGGACATGCGGCAGTACTACATCAGCGTCCAAGGGGACGAAACACGCGCCCAAACGCAGCTGAGCCAGACGGTAAAGGCCGCGCTGCAGGACGAATTCAGCAAGCGCATCGTTCACGACGTAATTTCCGGCGAACGCGACAAGATCATGCAGGTCGTTCGAGAAAAAGTCGACGAAGATATGAAAAAGATTGGCATGGAGATTGTCGATGTGCGCCTGAAGCGAGTGGACCTTCCGCAGGAAGTCAGCGAGTCGGTCTACCGAAGGATGGACGCCGAGCGGAAGAGCGTCGCGGCCGAGCTGCGCTCGCAGGGCTTCTCCGCGGCGGAGAAAATCCGCGCCGAAGCGGAGCGCGAGCGCGAAATCATCATCGCCGGGGCTTACCGCGACGCTCAGCGCGTCAAGGGCGAAGGCGATGCCAGGGCAGCCGCCATCTACGCGCGCGCCTTCAACGAGAATCCCGAGTTCTACGCCTTCTACCGCAGCCTCGACGCCTACCGCTCGAGCTTCAAGAACAAGAACGACGTGATCGTGCTCGATCCCAACTCCGAGTTCTTCAGGTATTTCAGAAACTCGGGAAAGGGCGGCAAGTGAATGGGCACGACGTTTCTCATGGCATTTGCCCTCATGCTGATTATCGAGGGCCTGCTGCCGTTTCTTCTTCCGACGCTGTGGCGCGAGACCTTCCGCCGCATCACGGAGTTCACTGACGGACAGATCCGTTTTTTCGGGCTTTCCTCGATGCTGGTCGGCCTGCTGATCCTGTTCTTCGTCCGCTAGGCGCGCTTCCTTGATGCGTAACTGGCTCCTTCCGGAAAACTTCGAAGACATTCTGCCGCCGCAGGCTCAGCGCATCGAGCGCATGCGCGCGAAGCTCCTCGAGCTGTTCCGCGTGCACGGGTACCAGCTGGTGATTCCCCCCATGCTCGAGTACCTCGAATCGCTGCTGACGGGCACCGGGCACGTTCTGGATCTTCGCACTTTCAAGCTGGTCGACCAGCTTTCCGGGAGGATGATGGGCGTGCGCGCCGACATCACGCCCCAGGTCGCACGGATCGATTCACACCTGCTAAACAGGAAAGGTGTCACGCGGCTGTGTTATGCGGGAAGCGTCTTGCTGACCCGGCCGCGGGGTCTCGACTCGACTCGGGAGCCCTTGCAGATCGGCGCAGAAATCTACGGCCACCCCGGAATCGAGAGCGATCTGGAGATCCAGCAGCTTCTTGTCGATTCGCTGGCCGCGTGCGGTATTTCCGGGGCGCGCCTGGATATCGGCCACGTCGCCGTGTTCCGCGCGATTTGCCGGCACGGGGCGGTCGGTGCCGAGCTCGAGTCGGAACTGTATGAAGCGCTGGAGGGCAAGGATCTGCCGACGCTGCGCCTGGTGACGCAACCCTTGCCGAAAGCGACACGCAAGGCATTGCTTGTCCTTCCGGAGCTCTATGGAGACTACACGATACTCGAGCGCGCGCGGCGCGTGCTGCCCAGGTATCGCGAAATCGACGCGGCGCTCAGGGACCTCAAGGTACTCTCCAGAAGCGGCAGCATCCCGGTGTCGGTCGATCTGGCGGACCTGCGCGGATATCGCTACCACAGCGGAGCGGTGTTTGCGGCCTATGCACCGGGTGTGGCCAACGCGGTCGCGCTGGGCGGGCGTTACGACGAGGTCGGAAAGGCGTTCGGACGCGCGCGGCCGGCAACGGGATTCAGCATGGACCTGCGCGATCTCGCGCGCACTGCGCCCCACGAGGCGGGAGCGGCCGCCATTCGTGCACCGCACACGAACGATCCAGGGCTCGCCACCGCGATCCGCAAGCTGCGAACCGCCGGGGAGGTCGTCGTGGTCGGGCTTCCTGGACACATGGCGGAGCGCGCTCAACCCGACTGCGACCGCGAGCTCGTCAAGCGCGCCGGCAAGTGGACCGTGCGCAAACTGGGCAAGAGCTGAAACGGTGGCCAAGAACGTCGTAGTCATCGGCACCCAGTGGGGTGACGAAGGCAAGGGGAAGGTGGTGGACTGGCTCACCGACCATGCGCAGGGGGTGGTGCGCTTCCAAGGCGGACACAACGCCGGACATACGCTGGTGATCGGCGGCAAGAAGACCGTGCTGCACCTCGTTCCCTCGGGCATCTTGAGGAACGGCGTGACCTGCTATATCGGCAACGGCGTGGTGCTTTCGCCGCAGGCGCTGATCGAGGAGATGGACCAGCTCGAGCGTGTCGGCGCGGACGTCGCAGCCCGCCTGCGGATCTCCGAGGCCTGCCCCCTGATTCTCCCGTACCACGCGGCGATCGACATCGCGCGCGAATCGGCGCAAGGCGCCGCAAAAATCGGCACCACCGGCCGCGGCATCGGGCCCGCGTACGAGGACAAGGTCGCGCGCCGCGCGATCCGTGTCCGGGACCTTCTGGTACCCGAGCGCTTTGCAGCGAAGCTCGAGACGCTCCTCGATTTCCATAACTTCGTGCTGACGAAATACCTGGGCGCGAAGCCGGTCGATTTTGCGAAGACGCGGGACGACGCGCTTGCGTTCGCGCCGCGGCTGAAACCGCTGGTCGCAGACGTTTCGCGCGCGCTCTACGACGCGAATCGCGCCGGAAAGAACCTGCTGTTCGAGGGGGCGCAAGGCGCGCTGCTCGACGTCGATCACGGCACCTACCCGTACGTGACTTCGAGCAACTGCGTAGCCGGGGCAGCCGCGGCGGGGGCCGGCATCGGGCCGCAGATGCTCCATTACGTGCTCGGCATCACCAAGGCGTACACGACCCGCGTCGGCTCGGGTCCCTTTCCCACCGAGCTCGATGACAGCACCGGCGAGCTGCTGCGCACTCGCGGCCAGGAATTCGGCGCCACCACTGGGCGAGCGCGCCGCTGCGGCTGGTTTGACGCCGCGGCGCTCCGGCGCTCGATCCAGATCAATGGGGTGTCCGGTCTTTGCATCACCAAGCTGGACGTGCTCGACGGCATGGAGAAGATCCGGCTCTGCACCGGCTACCGCATCGACGGGGCGCTGCATGAGCTGCTGCCGCTCGCGGCAGAAGACGCCGCGCGCTGCGAACCCGTATACGAAGAGCTGCCGGGATGGCAGGAAAGCACGGTGGGCTTGAGCGCCTACGACAAGCTGCCCGCGCGGGCGCGCGCCTATCTCGAGCGCCTGCAATCGGTCTGCGGTGTGCCGGTGGACATGATCTCGACCGGGGCCGATCGAAACGAGACCATCGTCCTGCGTCACCCGTTTCATTGAAAGGAGAGAGAGCGTGCTGGACGGGGTCGTGCCGTTCCCGCCGGAGTTCGCGAGGTGCTACCGGGAGAAGGGCTATTGGCGCGACCTCTCGCTCGCCGAGGAGTTCGCCCCGGTTTTCAGGCGCTACGCAAAGGGCGTCGCGGTCATCGACCGCGACGCGCACATTACCTACACCGAAATCGATCGCGTCTCCGACCGCCTCGCGCTGAATCTGCTCGACGCGGGACTCGCGCCCCTCGACCGGGTGGTCGTGCAGCTTCCGAATGTCATCGAGTTCGTGTTCCTCTATTTCGCTCTGCAGAAAATCGGCTGCGTCCCGATCGCGGCTCTCGTCACGCACCGCTTTCTCGAAGTGAGCCAGTTCGCTAAGCTCTCGGGTGCCGCCGCCTGCGTTACGCCCGACCGTTATGGTGACTTTGACTTCAGGGAGATGGTCCGTCGGGTGCGCAACGAAACGCCATCGGTCAGGCTGGGAATCGTGTTCGGCGAGGCGCCCGCCGGTTTCCTCTCTCTCGCAGACCTGATCTCCCGCGAGCCGAAGAAACGGCGGGCAGACTTGCGCGCGCTCAAGATCGATCCGACCGACCCTGCGATTTTCCAGCTCTCGGGCGGCACGACTGGAGTGCCCAAGCTGATACCGCGCACCCACAACGATTACGCCTACAACTCGAAGATCGCGGCGGAGGTCTGCGGGGTCACGGGCACCTCCGTGTTGCTGCTTGCACTTCCCATCGCGCACAACCTACCGCTAGCCTGCCCAGGTATGCAGGGCTACCTGTTCAGCGGTGGAAAGGTAGTGCTTTCCGCGAGTACGCGGCCCGAGGATCTCTTCCCTCTCATCGAACGGCACCGGGTTACGCATTTGAAGGTGGTGCCGGCGCTCCTTATCCGGCTGATCAACGATCCGTCCATCGGAGATTACGACCTTTCCTCGCTGCGCGTGATTCAGAGCGGCGGGCAGCGCATGCAACCCGAGGTTAGGCTGCGCACGCAGCGGTTGATTCCAAGTGCGTTCGTTCAGGAAAACTTCGGAATGTCCGAGGGGATGCTCTTCTTCGTGCGCCCGGAAGATCCGGAGGAGGTACGGCGGGAAACCTGCGGGCGGCCGATTTCTCCGGATGACGAGGTGAGGCTCGTCGACGACGAGGACAGGGAAGTCGCCCCCGGGGAGGTCGGCGAGCTCACCTGCCGCGGGCCCTACACCCTGCGCGGCTACTACGGCGTGCCGGAATACAACGCGCGGCAGTTTACGCCCGACGGCTTCTACCGTTCCGGCGACCTGATGCGCAGGCACCCTTCGGGCAACTATGTCGTCGAAGGCCGCAAGAAGGACCTCATCAACCGCGGCGGCGAGAAGATCAGCGCCGAGGAAATCGAGAACCTGATTCTTTCGCACCCCTCGGTCCAGAACATCGCCTGCGTGCCCATGCCCGATCCGCACCTGGGCGAGAGGATGTGCGCCTGCGTGATCTTGAAAAGGAACTGTGCTCTCACGCTCAAAGAGCTGGTCGCGTTCCTCATGGACAAGGAAATCGCCAAGTTCAAGCTGCCCGAGCGCCTCGAGGTTCTTTCCGATTTCCCGGCGTCCACCTTTGGCAAGGTGTCGAAGAAGGCCCTCGTGGAAATGGTGACGAGGAATCTGGAGCAGGAAAAAGCGGCGTGAGAATCATCGATCTGCACTGCTACCCCGGCACCAAGGAATGGATCGCATGCCAGGGCCCTTATGTGGACGCGCTCGCCAAGTACTGGAACCGCGGCTGGACCGCTAAGAGCGAGGACGAGGTCATCCGCGAATTCACCGACGCCGGGGTCGAAGCGCTGCTGGTTGCGCTCGACCTCGAGACGACGATCAAGACGCCGCCCGTTACCAATGAGTACGTGCACGCGATGTGGAAGCGCCATCCGAAGCGCATCATCCAGGCCTGGGGCGCGCTCGAGCCGGCGAAGGGCGAGGTCGCGATGACGCAGGCGAGGAAGGCGGTGAGGGAACTTGGGCTCATAGGCTTTCACTTCCACCCGATCATGCAGCACTTCGCGGTGAACGACAGTCGCTACTACCCGCTGTTCGAGCTCATCGACGAGCTCAAGGCCGTGGTGATGATCGACGTCGGTACAACCGGCATGGGTGCGGGCACGCCCGGCGGCATGGGCGCAAGGGTCCGGCACGCGCACCCTTCCGCGATCGACGAGCTCGCGGCGGATTTTCCGAACCTGAAGATCGTCATGGCGCATCCCGGGTGGCCCTGGGTCGACGAGACCACTGCGGTCGCGCTGCACAAGGGGAACGTCTACTGGGAGATGTCGGGTTGGGCTCCGAAATATTTTCCGGCTCAGCTCAAGGTCGACATGCGCGCGAGGCTGCAGGACAAGGTCATGTTCGGCAGCGACTACCCGAGCCTGCCTTATGCGCGCATCCTCAAGGAATGGCGGGAGCTCGGCTACCCCGACGCCGTGATGGAGAAGATCTTCCACGCGAACGCCGAGCGCGCTCTCGGATTGTAGGAAACCAAACACATGCCCACTACAAAACGCGCAGCGCTGGTGACCGGAGCAGCGAGCGGCATCGGCCGCGCGGCGGCGCTCGCGCTCGCGCGCGCCGGCTACGATGTCGCGATCAACTACAGCAAGAGCGAAAAGGAAGCCCAGGCGGTCGCCGAGGAAGCCGGCCGCAGCGGGGTGCGCACGCTGCTTTGCCGCTGCGACGTCGCCGACGAGGCTGGTGTGCGTGTAATGCTGAAGACGGTCGGGGATCAATTCGGCCGGCTCGATGTGCTCATCAACAACGCGGGGACCACCGCGGCGTGGAAGCCCAAGGACCTGGAGAGCCTCTCGCTCGAGGACTGGGACCGCGTTTTCGCGGTGAACGTGCGCGGCCTTTTCCAGGTGACGCGCGCCGCGGTGCCGCTCCTGCGCGTCTCCAAGGGCTGCATCGTCAACACCGCGAGCATCGTCGGCCTTCGGCCGGGGCCGCAACCGCTGCCTTATGCGGCGAGCAAGGCGGCGGTAGTCAACCTGACCAAGACGCTTGCCTACAATCTGGGTCCGGAAATCCGCGTGAACGCCGTTGCGCCGGGCTGGATGGAAGGCGATTGGATGCGGCGGATGCTGAAGGACAAATACGAAGAGCTCATGGGGCGCCGCGCCAAGCTCACCCCGTTGAAGCGCTGTGTCACCGCGGAGGACGTGGCCGAAACCATGATGTCGCTCGTCCAGTCGAACCGCTTCGTTACCGGCGAGGTGATCGTGATCGACGGCGGATTTTCCAGCTCGACGTGACCGAACGGCCCATTGGCCGGCCGGCCGAATCGAAGAGCTATAATAGCGGTCGCTTGATGGGACGAAATGGGGAATATGAACGAGCCCGCGATGAAAGAGACTCTGTCGAACAACGCGCTCACCGCCGAAGAGCTCAAGCTGGCCCAATTGATCGTCTCCTCGCTCAATCTGGAGACGCAAGCCGCGGAAGTCGACCCGACCGCCCCGCTGTACGGGGAGGGCATGGGGCTGGATTCGATCGATATCCTGGAGGTCGCTCTTGCGATCTCCAAGGCCTACGGCGTCAAGCTGCGTTCCGACGACGAGGTCAACCGCAAGATCTTCAGCTCCCTGCGCAGCCTGAGCCAGCACATTCAGCAGCATCGGACCAAATAAACGGCAGCTTCCCGTCCGGCGGGCGCATCATGGCTGATATTCCGCTGATTCGCAATTTCGACGCGGGCGCGGTTTTCGCGTTTCGCAACAGGCGCCCCATACGCGTCGGGGAGTTTCTCGGCGACGTCCGGCGACTGGCCGACTTACTTCCGGATCGGCGCTACGTCGTGAATCTGTGCTCCGACCGCTACCAATTTACGGTGGGCCTTTGCGCTGCCCTTTTGCGCCGTCAGGTCAATTTGTTGCCGCCGAACGTGACGCCCGATCTGCTGAAACGGCTGAGCCTCGAATATCCCGACGCCTATTGCCTGGGCGATGAAGCGGTGCAGCCGCCGCTGCAGATCGAGACATTTCTCTATCGGCCAACCGGGAACACGGTGAGCGCCTCGGTACCTCACATTCCCGAGGAACAAATCGCCGTCATCGGCTTCACCTCGGGATCGACGGGGCAGCCCACGCCAAATCCAAAATCCTGGGGTGCGCTCGCGAAAAGCGGCTTGGCCGAATTCGAGCGCCTTGGCGTCGCCGCCCATCGGAACATGAGCGTGCTCGGCACCGTCCCTCAGCAGCACAGTTACGGCCTTGAGTCGACGGTGTTGATGGTGATGCAGGGTGGCCTGGCGATGCACGCGGGCCGGCCGTTCTTCCCCTCCGACATCTGTGCCGAGCTCGAGGCCCTGCCTCGGCCGCGCGGCCTGGTCACGACGCCCGTTCACTTGCGGGTGCTGCTCGCCGAAGCGAGCGAGTTGCCCGCGGTGGACTTCCTGCTTTGCGCCACTGCGCCGCTTTCTCCCCAGCTGGCGATCGAAGCCGAGACGCGCTTCGCGGCGCCGCTTCACGAGATCTACGGCTGCACCGAGGCCGGGCAGATCGCGGCCCGTCGCCCAACCCAGACCCAGGAGTGGCGCACCTTGCCCGGCGTGAGCTTGCATGCCGACGAGAAGGGGACTTGGGTAAGGGGCCACGTGGAGCGGGAAGTCCTGCTCGCCGATGTGATTGAGCTGCGCGGTCGAAACACCTTCCTGCTGCACGGACGGACTGCCGATCTCGTCAACATCGCGGGAAAGCGGACTTCGCTCGCGCATCTCAACTTTCATCTCAATTCCATCGAAGGCGTAAGGGACGGTGCTTTTGTCATGC
>WNFV01001542.1_pt1 | contig 35323 bp, 36 predicted proteins | sample 5400101 | NCBI WGS metagenome assembly WNFV01 (sample SAMN13153361, study PRJNA577476) | soil metagenome | isolation source: 115 cm soil or saprolite under grassland replicate 1 | place: USA:California | collected 2016-06-15 | reverse complement strand
TGCCAGCTCCTCGGCGAGCGCAGCGGCGACGCCCGGAGGGACACCGATCGCCGCTGACAGCTCGGCGACACCGGTGGCGCCCTCGACAGCGGGCTTGAGCCACCGTACGAGCTGCTCCAGGTAGAAGGGATTGCCGCCGCTCTCCTCGTAGAGGACGGCGGCTTCCGTGCTGTCGACGGCTTCGCCAAGAAGCTCTCTCGCCTCGCCCACGGTGAGCGCGCCGAGTTCGAGCCGCATGAGCAACGTCTCGCGCTGGGCCCGATCGAGCGCGGCGGTGAGGCGTTCCGACACCTGACGGGGACGCACAGCCAACGCCATGAGCACCGCTCCCACCGGTGGCCGGCGCAGCAGCGCGCCGAGCAGCTCCCCCGACGCCGAGTCAGCCCAGTGGAAGTCGTCAAGCACCAGTACGAGCGGCGTCGCCGCCGCGAGCCTCTCAAGTAACGCATGCACAGCGCGGTGACTCCTATAGCGCTCGTGTTGGAGCGCCACCTCCCGTCCACCGGCGAGCGCGGACAGCGACGGGAAGACGTGCGCGAGCTCCGCTTGGACGTCGTCGTCGAGCACTGCGAGCCGTCCCCGCTCGAGGCCCTCGAGATACTCGTCAAGCGCATCCACGAACACCGAGAAGGGAAGGTCTCGCTCAAACTCGGATGCGGATCCCCACAAGACGAGGTGCCCGCGCTGCTCAGCGCGAGCGGCGAGTTCCCTGAGCAGCCGCGTCTTGCCGATCCCGGGTTCGCCCACCAGCTCGATCGCGCCCGGGCGGCCTCGATCGAGCTCGTCGAGTACCTGCTCGAACGAACCGAGCTCGCCGGCGCGCCCGACGACGGACTCGGCAGGTAGAGCCATGTCCCCTCCCTCCGGCCCAGGATAGTCAGCGTCGCCGGACCGAGAAATCAGGGTGCGGGTTCAGGGTGGCGCCCCGATGTCAGCACCGGTGCGCGGCCGCATGCTTGACCCATGACCCGCTACCTCCTTGAGCACCGACACCAGCCACATGAGTGCGGGGTCGTGTTCGCGTCGTTCAAGGGGCACGAGAGCCCGCTCCGTCACCAAGCGACGGTCGCCTCGTGCCGCTCCGGCGGCCACGCAATTTGGTGGAACGTTGAAGCCTCCAGCGAGGAACAGGCGCTGCGGCTGCTCCCGACCTACGTCGCTGCCCGAACGACGGTCACCAGCATCAGCGAGGTGGAGATCCCATGACCGCGATCGGGGCAGCGACTCGGCTCGATGAGGAGCACTGTCGGCGAGCCTTCGCAGGGGCTGCCACCGAAATTGGTTTCGCACGAGCGGGTGGCACCAGCTCCCGCTCTGACCGTTCTCATCGAGCCCGCGCCGGAGGAAGGGGGTCGTCATGACTACCACGAGCCAGACCGAGGGGCCTGTAGGGCTGGCGGGCCATCGGGATGATGCGACGGTCGGCCGAGAGAGCGCCTCGGAGCCGAGGGAGGCGGTTGCCCAGAGCCATGGTGGAGGCCGACGACCTCGAGCGGTGTCGTTGGTCGCCGGGAGCATTCTCTGTGTGGTCGCGCTGGTCTTCCTCTCAGGTGGCGGATGGGCCTTGTGGAAGGACCGTGTCGACCGTGACGGTAAGGGCTTCGTGTCCTTCGGAAGCACCGAGTTGCGGACTGGGCAGTACGCGATCGTCGGCGATTTGCGCGGCGACGGACCGAGCTGGCTGTACGGGGCGAGCGTTCTCGGAGAAGCCCGCGTCCGTGCCACGTCGCGGGGCGAGCAGCCCCTGTTCATTGGCATCGCCCTCAAGGACGACGTCTTCCGCTATCTGCGGGGAGCCGGGTACGCGACCATCTACAGCTTCGAGGTCAGTGCCAAGAGCACACACTCAGGGGGAGCGCCGTCCGGTCCACCGTCGGACGAGTCGATCTGGGCGACGTCGACACAAGGCACGGGCGAACAGACGCTGTTGTGGACGCCGCGTTCGGGTGACTGGAGCATCGTGTTCATGAACGGGGACGCGAGTGCCAGCGTCGACGTTCGGGGCGACGCCAGCGCGAAGCTCCCGATCTTGCCGTGGCTGGCCGGCGGGCTCTTGATCATCGGAGGCGCCGCAGGGCTCATCGGGGCATGGGTTCTCGTACGCGCCATCCGCCGTGTGAGCCACTCACCCCACTCGGAGCCCGACGCACAGGAGTCGACCTCGGCGAGCGTCCCCGCCGCCGTTCGAAGCTGAATCCACGTGAGGAGCTGAACGAGATGAAAAGTGCGACGACATCCACCGAGAAGATCGACGTGAAGGGCGGCCACCTCGTCGCGAAGGTCAAAGAACTCCTCCACGAAGGCAACGTTCGTCGAATCATCATCAAGGACGCCGACGGCAAGACCGTCATGGAGGTTCCCGTGACGGTCGGCGTCGTCGGGCTTCTCGTGGCACCAACCATCGCCGCGGTCGGCGCGGTCGCTGCGCTCGCGGCGGACTACTCGATCGAAGTCGAACGAGACACGCCCGAGGTAACAGAGACCGGCGGCAGTTCGCCGTCGTAGCAACGCCGGCGTGTCGCGCGCCGAGAGAGGAGAAGATCATGGAGAGATACAGGGATCTCCTGGAGCGGTACGTCGAGCTGTACAACGCGGGCGATCTGGACGGCGTCATGGACTTGTATGCCGACGACGCCGTGCAGCTGATGCCAGATGGCACCTTCGAGGGACGCGCCGCGATCCGCGACCGTCTCGCCCAGGAGCTCAACGCGTTCTCGGATCTCGCGCATCGCTTCACGAGCTATGTCGAGGAGGGCGACGCGTTCGCCGATGAATGGGTGTTCGTCGGTACGCACACCGGCCCGCTCGTCCTTCCCGACGGCACCGAGGTGCCGCCGACCGGCAAGCGAGTCGAGATGCCGGGCATGGAGCTCGTCAAGATGCGCGACGGCAAGATCGTGGTCGACAACCTCTACTACGACAGCCTGGCCGTCGCCGCCCAGCTCGGACTCCTCCCGCAAAACACCCCGACGACCGTGTGAGAGGAGACCGGCGATGCTGACCATGAACGAAGCAGCTCAGCAGTTCCTGGCGAACAAGCGGATCGCGGTGACCGGTGTGTCGCGTAAGCCGAAGGACCACGGCGCCAACACTGTGTTCAAGCGCCTACGCGGCCGCGGGTACGAGGTGTTCGCGGTCAACCCCAACGCCGATCAGGTCGAGGGCGTGCACAGCTACCACGACTTGAAGAGCATCCCGGGAGGCGTTGACGCCGTCGTGATCGGCACCGCGCCCGACAACGCCGAGGGCACGATGCGCGAGTGCGACGAGCTCGGAATCAGGCAGGTGTGGATGCATCGCGGCCCGGGTGCCGGCAGCGTGTCGGCGACCGCGACGAACTACGGCCGTGAGCATGGCATCACGGTGATCGACGGTGGCTGTCCCTGCATGTTCGAACCGACCGCGGACTTCGGTCACAAGGTGATGCGGGTGATCTTCCGGAGCCACGTCCCGAAGACGGTTTGACCGCTGACGCTCGTCGGCTCGGCGGGGATTCGACAAGAGAGGAGGAAGTCATGGTCCTGGAGGTCATTGCTCATGCCAAGGTCCGCGACGGTCAGCTCGAGGGACTCAAGGCCCAAGCGGCCGAGATCGTCCGGCTGACCCGCGAGCAGGACACGCACACCCTTCGTTGTGACTGGTTCATCAACGAGGACGGCACCGAGTGCGAGATCCACGAGATGTTCCCGGACGAACAAGGGCTGATCGAGCACCAGATCCACATCATGGAGGCGCGGACGGTGCTGTTCCGCGACTACGCGTTCGACCACCGGTCGACGATCTTCGGCGAGGTCACGCTGGACTTCATCAACCTCGTCAAGGAGCGGATGGGGGATGGGCGCGGCGCCGACCACCTTCTCGTTCGTGCACGGGCTCGAACAGTCAGCGACGGTCTAGCGCGCCCGGTGCGCGGGCTTGCCGCGTCCAACGCTAGTGAGGAGGGGAAATGGGACATCTGGAAGTGACGGCTCATCTGAAGATCAGGGCTGTGCTCTTCGAGAAGTACGCGTACGACCATCGCATGAGCGTGTACGGCGAGATCTCCCAAGAGCTCCGGAATCTGTTCGACAAGCACGCCGGAGGGGTGAGTTCGTACTCGTTCCTGCAGGGACTTGGAACCGCCGCGGCTGTGTAGGCGATGACGGAAGGAGGTGTGACGGGATGGCCGAGACCCGCGTACTGGGACGGTTGACCGCGTCGGACCTGTTCTTGCTGCTGTGGGAGGACTACGGCTGGTCCACCGACATCGGCGGGCTCGCCATCCTCGACGGCACCAGCCTGCTCGACAGCGACGGTCACGTCCGGATCGACACAATCCGGCGGCACCACGAGCCGAGACTCCACCTGGTCCCCCGCTTCCGGCAGCTGCTCTACCGGCCCCGCCGGGGGCTGGGCTGGCCGTTGTGGGTCGACGCGCCCTCCTTCAACGTCGCCGACCACATCCACGTCCACGAGGTTCCGCCTCCCGGTGGCCAAGCCGAGCTGCTCGAGGCCTGCCAGCAACTCGCCCGGCGACCCTTCGAACCCGCCCGGCCGCTGTGGGAGCTGTGGCTACTTTCAGGCCTGCCCGATGGACGAGTCGGCGCGTTCTTGAAGTTGCATCACGTCCTCGCTGACGGTCCCGCGGCGATGGCCGCGTTCGGCGCCTTGTTGGGCCAGACCGCCAACGCGCCAGACCCGGCAGCGCCGCCGTGGCGACCGACACCGCTCCCGTCCACGCTCGAGCTGCTGCGCGACAACGTGCGCCGGCGCGGTCAGGAACTCCGCCGCGGCCTCTCCGGTCTTGTTCACCCAGCCAGAACGGTGCGCCTGGCGCGACGCGCTTTGCCGGCTTGGCGGGAGGTACTCACCGACAGGCCTGCCCCACGGACAAGCCTGAACCATCCGGTCGGGGCCGAGCGTCGGCTGGCCATCGTCCGTGGTCGCCTCGAGGCCACCAAGCAGAACGCCCACATCCACAACGCCAGGGTCAACGACGTCGTGCTGGCCGCAGTCGCCGGCGGACTGCGCGAGCTGCTGGCGAGCCGCGGCGAGGATGTCGCAGTCCAGCGCGCGATGGTGACGATCTCTCATCACGACGAGCGGCCCGGGGAAACGCAGGGCAACACGCCCGGGTGGATGATGGTGCCGCTGCCGCTCGGCGAGCCCGACCCGGTGCGCCGACTCGAGTTGATCGCTGCAGAGACGGCGGCGCGGAAAGGCAAAGCCCGTCCGGAGGCGGGCAGTGGGATCTTCCGGTTCGTCGCCTGCCAGCGCGTCTGGTACCGGCTCTTTCCGCGGCAGCGATCAGTGAATCTGGTCGTGAGCAACGTCCCGGGCCCGCCGGTGTCGCTGTATCTCGCGGGCGCGCCGTTGCTGGAGGTGTTCCCCCTGCTCCCGCCCATGGGCAACCTGACACTTGTCGTGGCCGCCTTGTCCTACGCCGGCCAACTCAATCTCACTGCAGCTGCCGACCGGGACAGCTGTCCGGACGTCGAGGTGTTTGTCCACGGCGTGCACAGCGCCGTGGACGACCTCGCGCGATCGGTCGATCCGCTCGAGCCGGTAAGCGTTGGCCAGATGAGCGAAAGCGGGTGACGAACGTGATCGATCACCACCATCCAGTCGTCGAGCAAGCCCCAGAAGCGCCAATGGACAGGACGTTCGATCCCCTGGCCTTGGCCGAGGACCTGCGAGAGGTACGTCGCATCTACGAGCGCTTCTTCGCCACCATGGACACAAGCGGGGGGGACAGGCAAGCACGGCGTGGTCGCAATGAGTGGACGCTCCACGAGACGATCGCGCACCTAGGCGCGCTACACGGCGACGGTCTCGACAGCATCACCCGGACGCTGAACAGTGAGCCCTACACGTTCCGAGGCCTGGACACCCGCTATGACCTGAACACCTACAACCGCAAGGGTATCGACGAGCACCTCGCCATGCCTCCGGACGCGCTGATCGCGGAGTTCTTCCGCGTCCACGACGGGGCGGCCGACATCGCCCAAGCGCTGCAGCCCGCGGAGGCGCAGCTGACCGCGGTGATGCCGATCTACAACCGGCCCATCCAGATCGTCGAAGCACTCGGCATCATCGTGATGCACACCGGCCTGATCCACACGGCGCAGGTCGCTGAACCGGCCGGTGTGCCGCCGCTGTGGACGCAACTCTCTCCCGAGATCCGCCATCGTGAGATCGGACGACAGATGCGCGCGCTCAGCATGCTGTATGACCGCCGCATCGGCGGCTCGTTGCGTGCTGTCCTGGTCTTCCGCGTCGATGGACCCGGCGGCGGCGATTGGCACGTGGACGTCTCACCGGAAGCAGCGACAGAGTGTGAAGGCGTCGCTGACTCTCCCACGGTTGCACTCCGCTTCCGGGCAACCGACGACTTCTGTCGGATGGCGACGGGGCGCATGAGCCTTCCGATCGCGCTGATCACCCGCAAGCTGAAGGTGCGCGGCGACCTTCGCCTGTTCCGACGCATGGACAAGTTGTTCAGGGTCGGTTGAGGACCACCCGTGAGATCGGAAGAACGCGACCTGTATTGCGAGCATGTGGGTGATGGCGTACCGATCCTTCGCGTTCCCCCTGCCCGTGCGAAATCCAGCATCGTGCAGCTATTCGCCGACACCATCGTCGCTTCGAGACGACGATGACGTCCGCGGTGGCTGCGCCTGACACCGGCCACCACGAGGCCATGGCCCACGCGGGCCACGCCGGCGCCGGTCATGGCAGCCACGGCGACCACATCGCCATGTTCCGTCGACGCTTCTGGTGGAGCCTGCTGCTCACTGTGCCCATCGTCGTCACCAGCAGCATGGTCATGGACTGGCTCGGCTACAGCCTCGACTTCTACGGGTTCGACTGGATCGGTCCAGTGCTCGGATCGATCGTGTTCATCTGGGCCGGGTGGCCGTTCCTGTCCGGCGGTGTGCAGGAGGCACGGGATCGTCGCCCGGGGATGATGCTGCTGATCGCGATGGCGATCACCGTCGCGTACGGCGCCTCGGTGGCGAACTCCGCCGACTGGTTCGACGAGGAGTTCTGGTGGGAGCTCGCCGCGCTCATCACGATCATGCTGCTCGGTCACTGGCAGGAGATGAAGGCGCTCGGCCAAGCCCAAGACGCGCTCGCCGCGCTCGCCGCGCTCCTCCCCGACGAGGCCGAACGGCTACGAGCCGACGGCACCATCGAGACGGTCACTCTGGCGCAGCTCGCGACGAGCGACATCGTGTTGGTCCGGCCCGGCGGTCGCGTACCGGCCGACGGCCAGATCATCGACGGCACCGCCGACATCGACGAGTCGATGGTCACCGGCGAATCTCGCCCGGTCATCAAGACGACGGGCGACCGGGTCATCGCGGGAACGGTGTCGACCGACTCGGCGATCAAGGTTCGAGTCGATGCAGTCGGCGATGACACAGCGCTCGCCGGCATCCAGCGGCTCGTCACCGAAGCACAATCAAGCCGCTCCCGGGCTCAAGCGCTCGCCGATCGGGCCGCCGCGCTCCTCTTCTACGTCGCACTCGGCGCCGCCATCGTCACCTTCGTCGGGTGGATGGCGGCCGGCAACGTCGACCGGGCTGTCCTGTTGACCGTCGGCGTGCTCGTCACCAGCTGCCCCCACGCGCTCGGGCTCGCCATTCCCCTGGTCGTCTCGCTGTCATTGGCCATCGCGGCGCGGTCGGGCATCCTCATCAAAGACCGGCTCGCCCTCGAACGGATGCGCCAGGTCGACGTCATCCTGTTCGACAAGACCGGCACCCTGACCAAAGGACAGCACGCCCTGACCGGTGTTTCGTCGACGGCCGACTTCGACGACAAGGACGTGCTGCGCATCGCCGCGGCGGTGGAGGCCGAGTCCGAGCATCCGCTGGCACGAGCGATCGTGCGCGCGACCGCCGACCGCGGCGCGGTTCCCCGAGCACATGAGTTTCGCTCTGTCGCCGGTCGGGGTGTCGAGGCGACCGTCGACGGCCAGCGTTTCGCCGTGGGCGGACCGGCCCTGCTGCGCGAGCGTGGCGTCACCGAGCCCGACGAGCTCGTACCCCCGGCGGAACGATGGCGGGCACGCGGCGCCGCAGTCCTCTACCTCTTGCGCGACGACGCGGTCGTCGGAGTCCTCGCACTTGAGGACGAGATCCGCCCCGAAGCCCGCCAAGCCATCACGGAGCTACACCGCCTCGCCAAGCGAGCGGTCATGATCACCGGCGACGCCCGCCAAGTCGCCGAGATTGTCGCCCACGAGCTTGGCGTCGACGACGTGATGGCCGAAGTCCTCCCCGAGGACAAGGGTTCCAAGGTCGCCGAGCTCCAAGCGCAAGGCATGTCGGTGGCCATGGTCGGCGACGGCGTGAACGATGCGCCTGCACTGGCGCGGGCGGACGTGGGCATCGCTATCGGCGCCGGAACCGACGTCGCCATCGAGTCCGCGGGGATCATCCTCGCGTCCTCCGACCCCCGGGGTGTGGTGTCGGTGATCCGGCTCTCGCAAGCCAGCTACCGCAAGATGATCCAGAACCTGGCGTGGGCGGCCGGCTACAACGTTCTCGCCATCCCGCTCGCCGCAGGCGTCCTCGCATGGGCCGGATTCACGCTGCCCCCGGCAGTCGGCGCCGTGCTCATGAGCGTGTCGACAATTGTCGTCGCGCTCAACGCCCAGCTACTTCGCCGTCTCAATCTGGCGATCGAACCGAACGGTGCGCGCGTATCTCTGGCCGGTGACGAACCCGAAGGTCGGGGCACACGAACGACGGATGGCGGGAGTTCACCTCGGGGCTGCTAGCGATGCGCAAGGCCCAGGATGGAACGACCCTTCTCTTGGCTACTCACAGGATGAAGGAGGCCCCGAGTGCCCCTGCGGGCAGTGCGAACGATTGCGCGCTCCAGGTTGCCGGCAGAGAACTGCGTGCGCCGGCAGCAGCCTTTGTCGTCTCGCTGTCTGAACCACCAAGACACGGGCGTAAATTCAAGGCGACGCAAGACGCTCCCGTTGAGACCGGTTGACCACGAGGCGCGGGCCGCCGGTTCGATGCTTGACATGGGTACCGGCGGCGGCGAGTGGCTGAGCAACCGGCGTCACGCGCCCCGGACGGGGTCGGCGACCGCCGGCACGTGACGAGTCGGGGCCGGCTTCCCGTGTTCGTGTGACGCTGGACCGGAGTGATACTCCGGTCCCGTGCCGCCCCGGTCCCATCTTGTCTGCGTCGCGTCGGCCGGTGCCGGGGCGCTCGGGCTGGGCCACGCAGCGGTGAGCGCGTACTGGGCTGTGGGCGGAACAGGTCTGTTGCACACCATCGGGGGCGACATCGAGCGATGGGGACGACAGCGGGGCGCGTCGGTCGTCGTCGCGCTCTGGGCGATCGTCGCGGTGAAGACGGTCGTCGCGCTGGCCGCTCCGATCGTCGCGTGCCGGCCACGATGGCTGCCCGCATGGACGAGCGGGCGGGTGCCGCGCATCCTCAGCTGGATCGCGGCGGCGACGTTGGTTGCCTACGGCGGCGTGCTGACCGTTGCCGGGCTCCTGGTCCAGACCGACATCGTCCGAGCTGGTCCGAGTGCTGACCGTCGAGCGTTGGCGTGGCATGCCTACCTGTGGGATCCCTGGTTCCTCGCGTGGGGGCTCGCCTTCGGCGCCGCCCTGTGGCTGACGCGTTCCCGCAGGCGCGCTGGCGGGGCCACGACCTGACGCCCCTCCTCGATCGATGGGGACTATCGATGTGCCGGTCGAGGGCAAGGCGACTCCCGCGAGCACCGACGCCCGGACGACCGGCCACCTGCGCGACCGAGTCGGCGTTCGGCGTGAGGTGGGTGTCAACCGAACTGGCGACCAGATCGTCGCGAATGCGGCGCAGCTCTCAGCGGTCGGCCGGTGCGGGCCGGAACGATTCGAACCAGTCGCGTGGGTGAAGTGAGTGCCGTCGATGTCGTTCTCGATGCCGTCGAGTGACGGGTTGACGAGCATGAGAACGTCGTCGTCTTCGAACAGCATTTCGCGCACCCGGTCGAGTCCTCGTCCGCCGCGCCGTGTCGGGCAAGTGGCACACGGCCGCTGGACTGAGCGCGCCATCGACCAGGTACTCCTCCGCGAGATTGATGGTGAGGTGCAGCGCGAGCTCTTCAACGCGCCCGATACGCCATCGAGGTGCGTTTGTCGCATGGACCGTCCGTCGTGCGGATCGCCGGCGCACGTTCTGGACGCTGTTCTGTGCGTCGCTCGGATGAACGGATCGCCGATTCGGTGGCTCCCGTCTTCCCCGAGCTTTGTGGGAGCTTCGACGCCAACGAAGCGCGGTGGGCTCTAATAGATGCTCTCGCTGCCGGCCGCGACATCCTTCCCGAACGAACGGCAAGCGCTCGCGATCACGTAGCGACTCGTCACCTGGAACCCGTCACGAACCTCGTTGCCATCCTCGAGGATGCGGAGGAGGCGGGCGAACACGGTGTCGGCCTGTCCGTACTGCTCCAGCACGCGGTAGCCGGCGACCGCTAAGGGGTGATTGGTCGTCTCGGAGCCGAGGTAGTCCTCCGCTGAGGAGCCGGTGAACACGAGCGCGTGCTCGGCGACCTTGACGGCGAAGCTGTGCGAGCCGAAGAGCGCGGCAAGGGCGTCGCGGTCGTGCCATGCAAATGGCTTGGGTGGTGGTGCCGGCATGCCGATCGCCTGCCGGACCGCTTCGGCGGCCGCCTCGTTCATGTTCGACATGGCGCCGCCGGGTATCCACGCGCTCAGCACGACACGACCCGTGGGTGCAAGGACTCGGGCGATTTCGGCCGCCGCCGCGCCAGGGTCTGGCGCGAACACCACGCCAAACACAGAGAGCACGACGTCGACTGAGCCGTCCCCGACGGGCAACGACGCTGCCTCACCCCGCTCGAACGTGACCCGCTTGCCCTCATCTTCCGCTCGCGCTCGCGCCACGTCGAGCAAGCGGGCCGCCGGGTCGACGCCCAAGACCTCGGTGCCGTGCTCGACCGCCAGCAACGCTGCATTGCCCGTCCCGCAGCCGACGTCGAGGACCCGCTCACCCGGCTGTAGCTGGGCGGCCTCCACGACGGCGCTGGCAGCGGGAAGCAACTGTGAGGCGGTCGACTCGTAGTGCCCGACGCCCCAATCGGGCATCGGAGCGCTACCAGGCTGCTGAGCCTGCTCCGTGTCGTTCATCTCGGCCTCCAATTCTGTGACAAGTGTAACGTAACGAATGTTTCGTTAGACTGTCAAACGTGGGGCGTCCAAGGGAACACGACGAAGAGACCGGGGCAGCGCTGCTCGATGCGGCGGAGCGGATCGTCGAGGCCGACGGCCTCAGGGCATTGTCGGTTCGGCGGGTCGCCGACGAAGCCGGGACCACAACTCGGGCCGTGTACACCGTTTTCGGATCGAAGAACGGTCTGATCGTCGCGCTCGGCCGGCGGACATTCGACTGGCTCGCCTCGGCCGTCGACGAGCTTTCCGTCCGGGACGATCCCGTGGAGGACCTCGCGGAGGCTGGAGTGCGGGTGTTTCGTCGTCTCGTGGTGAACCATCCTGCGCTGTTCACGATCGGCGTCCAGCACCGCGATGTCCCGCCCGACCTGGCCGCACAGTTCCGTCCCGCGGCCGACACCGCAATGACCAGGCTGCTGGCCCGGTTCCAACGACTGCACGAGCTCGGACTACTCCATCGTCGACGCGTGAAGGACGTGGCCTGCGAGTTCCACGCACTCTGCGAAGGCCTCGCCATGCTCGAGCTCCGCGGCATCATCGCGAAGGGCCGAGCCGAGCGGATTTGGCGTGATGCGCTCACCGCCCTCGTCGCCGGCCTGACTGGATCTTCGTGAACGTGCGCGTTGGACGCGAATCGGTCGCCCGACCCACCGGTATCGCCACCCCCCAACACACGACGACGCGCGACCCGACCGACGGATCTGCGCGCGTGGTGGGTCGATCCTGTCGCGACAGATCAGCCCGGTCGCCGGTTGGTGCCGGTCACCTGGTGCGCCGGCCGCTTCAGGTGACGATCGTAAGTGCGGCGGCGGCGGGTGGCGGGTGGACGTTGACTCCAGCGGCTTCGGTGGCAGGGGCCGTGAGGGGACTGCGTCTGCCGTCGTCGAGGATTGTGGTGCCGGCGGCTCCGAAGAGCGCGACGCCTGAGGGGCGTGCGCGTTGGTCGTGGCGGAGTTGGTGGCGGATGCCGTCGAAGCCGTGGGTCCGGAAGGCGGCGGCCCACCGACGAGGCAGGTCGTAGGGCACCAGGGTCACCAGCTCGGTGGTGACGCCGAAGCGCCCGGCGGCCTTGCGCGTTGTTGCCGCGAGCCTGGCGGCAGGATCTGGCGGGCTGACCTCGCGCAGCTCGCGTGCGTTCACCCAGTCGGTCGACACCGGACCGAGGCGGGATGCTTCGCGGATCGCCGCGTAGGCGTCGGTCGCCAGGTAGGAGGTCCCCTCCGGAACGGGCAGGTCGAACCGTCCGCTGCCATCGCTCGAGTACCACCACGTGCGCGCCTCGGACCGGCATACCCGCACGAGCCGTGCCGGCGGGGTCGTGACCGGGAAGCCGCGCAGGTTACCGGGTTCGCCGAGTGACAGCGACGGGCTCATGCGGCAAGTGCGCGGGCGGCTGTGCGAGCGACGGCCCGAACCCGGGCGACCTCGCCTCTGCTGAGTGCGTCGAGCGGGGCCTCGTCGAGGTCGGGATCCGGTGTCCGAAGCCAGCCGGCCAAGGTCCAGCCGTCGACTGCACGCTCGGGGAACATGGCGAGGACCTCCGCCAAGCCGGGGACTATCCCGCCACCGTCGAACTGCCACAGCGGGTAGAGGTGCTCGCCGTCCGCCGTGATCGTGCGCAGCAGCCGCCGGCGAGCCGCCTTGGCTGCGACGGCCTGGCGACTGATGCCGAGCCTGGCTTGGACACCCGCGCTGCGAAGGAACGGTCCGACCAGCGCATCCCACGGTGACGCCAGCGGTGCGCTCGCCTGAACGGCGCGTTCGGCGAAGGAACGAGGCTCGCCCAGCACCGACCGCGCCGGGCGTCCGGCGCGTTCGTGCTCGGCAATCACCCGGGAGAGCGCCTGCTTGAACTCTCGGGTCGCCTCGGCGACGAACGCGCGGTCCTCGCTCCGCAACGGTGCCGTCATCTCGCCTCCATGCTCGTCAACGCTGTCAACAGCTTAGCACGCCGTCAACACCGTCAACAGATCTCGCCCAGTTGGCCATCCGATTGGCCATCTACTGGCCCGAACCACACCTGACAGGACCGCACCAGGCAGACGACGACGCCGAGGTGGCCTGCTACAACAGCACGAGACACAACTCAGCAGTGCCCGTCGCATCTGACTACGGATCAGAAGGTTGGGGGTTCGAGTCCCTCCGAGCGCGCTGAACCTCGCTGACGTAGGTGCTGGTAGCAGCGCTGCGCACCTGCCGGTTGACCTTCTGACACGCAGTCAAGGGCGTGGGGGAATCGGGGGAAGCACCGGCACGCGTGAGCATGTGAGAACACGCTGACCTGGCCTTCCGGCACGACAACCTTCTGATGCTGAATCAGAAGGCGATCACGTCTCGCCGGAACGAGCATGGCGAATCTGCTTGCCCGGGTGAGTGCTTGGACGGCGACGACGAGGTGCTCGCGACGATGTCCTCCGGGCGAAGCCGGAGCCCGCTATCGTCGACCTTGGGTCAATCAGCTGCCCGTCAGGCGAACTCGTCCTCGTCGACGCCACCTATCTCAACATGTGGAGCGGCGAGCGCTCGCCCGGTGAGATCAACCTCCACATCGAGGACGAGGCCCTCGCCGCTGGTTTCGCCGCCGCGATCGACCTCGACGTCGATGGTCCGGACGCGATGGAGGCAGTGAAGGCCCTTTGGGCGTCAGCCGTGGGGTCCGTTTCTGTACGACATCCCCGAACACGGCGTCGCGGACACGCGTCGGGACTTCGATGCCATGTGCGGTAGCCGAGGACTGCGCGCGTCTCTCCGGCCGGTTGAGCGTGTAAGTCACCGCGAGCGAGTCAGGCGTGCGGTGTCTTTGGGTGGCAGCTGCATCATGATCATGGGAATACCTGTCGTCGCAGCGCGCGTGGAGGCCAGCCGAGAGCTGCCGGTTGTCGGCGTAAGGGTCGACTTCGGTGGCGCGTCAGTGAGCAATGGTCGGTGATCGCTGCGACGAGCGACGACGCCTCACGGGCTCGACTCGAGAACTGGGCGTCGTCGGCGTCGATTACGCGCGCGTGCTTCTCGCCGATGCCGACGCGCTCAGCTCGTGGCAGCACGACCTCCCATTGGATGGTCGCGCAGACGTCGCTTACTGGGGGGCCGATGTCGATCGCGCCCACGAGGCTCTTGGTGGCGACGTCCTTGACGGCGAGCAAGGTGTCTTCGGATGGGCCGACAGCGACATCGGTACGGCGATCGAACGCGCGCAGGAGGTCGAGGCTTGGCGTTCCAGCACGGGACTCCGTCTCGCGATGGACCTTCGGCCGCACTCCCACCACTAACGGTAGCGGTCTCACCGACCGACTTTGAGGCTGACTGCCCCTAGCGGCGTACGCGCGATCTCGACGAGGGGGCTGCTCGCCAGTGCCATCGATCACGCGTCGCCGGTGGGTTCATCTTGCGCGCCAGTGCTCGTAGAGATCGGCAACGACGTCGTCGATGTCGGGCCGGTGGGTCTCGACGTCGAGGACGTCAGTGACGGTAGTGGCGGCGGCGAGAAGCGTCGAGACGTCAACGAGGGTCGGGTCATAGAGGTAGGTGTGCCGACCGACTTCGGACTCGACGAGGTCGGCGTGGGGCAGCGCCGGCGCGTCCGGTGTCGCCGTCTCGACCATCAGCCGGCGCCGAGTGGTGACGGCTCGGCGCAGCTCGCGGAAGTCGCCGTCGAACGCCACGCTGCCGCGGTCGACCATCACGATGCGCTCGGCGAGCTGCTCGAGGTCCGCCATGTCATGACTGGTCACGAGCACGGTGACGTCGCGGAATGCCTTGAGCTCCTTAATGAACGCGAGCACCCGACGCTTGCCGAGCACGTCGAGCCCGATGGTCGGCTCGTCGAGCAGCAGGAGCCTCGGCTCGTGCAGCAGGGCGAGGCCAAGCTCGGCGCGCATGCGCTGGCCGAGGCTCAGCTCGCGTGCAAGCTGGGGCAGCAGCTCACCGAGGTCGAGCAGCTCGGTGAGGGCGCCGAGCATTTGTTTGTAGCGGTCGTCGGGAACGTTCCACACGACGCGCTTCCACTCGAAGGTGGCCTCGACGGGATGGTCGTGCCACAGCTCGGTGCGCTGGCCGAACACGACGCCGATGTCGGCCACGTGGTGCCGGCGCTCGACGAGGGGATCGCGGCCGAACACCGAGACGCTGCCGGCGTCGGGTCCGAGGATGCCGCAGAGAAGCTTGATGGTCGTGCTCTTTCCGGCACCGTTCGGGCCGGCGTAGGCGACGATCTCGCCTCGGCCGACGGTTAGGTTCACGTCGCGCAGGGCGTGGACCTCGCGTGTGGTCGGTCGCAGCATCGACCGGACCGCGCCGCGGACGGTCGCCGACGCCTGACGCTGGCGGTAGGTCTTGACGACGCCGCGGAGCTCAACGGCGATGTCCGAAGTCGGAGTAGCGGGACGATCCGGTGTGGGCATAGCGATGCAGTCCTCTCCTGAACAGGGCGGTGGCGCCCGCGATCGCGAGCGCGGTGACGAGCGGGACGAACAGCCACTGGTGCTCGGGCCGTCGTTCGAGCAGTGCGCTCACGGGGAACCACGAGACGAACCCGGCGGGCAGGACGGTGACGAGCGCGGTCCGCAGCTGCGTGGGCAGCGGGTCGAACGGAAAGTCGGTGAGCTCGAGCAGGTTGCCGGCGCGGGTGCTGATCTCCTCGGCGCCCCGCGGTGCCCAGAACGCCGCCGATCCGATGGCGAACGTTGCCGCCAGCACGAGGAGCATGGAGCTGGTCAGGCAGACGGTGAGGCGGACGAGGAACCACGGGGTGACGTCGACGTCGCTGGTGGCGACGCCGAGGGCGAGCAGCACGATGCCCGGCGTGAGCGCGCCGAGGCTCGAGAGCGGCGTGAAGCCCTCGGTCGCGAGCGACAGCGGCAGCGGTTGCGGCTGGATCAGCGTGTGGTCGAGCTGGCCGCGGCCGATGCGACGGCTGATGGCGCCGACGTTGTAGTTGAAGAACATCTGCCGGAACGCCGACGCCGTCGTGGCGAAGCCGGCGAGGAACGCCAGCTCACCACGAGACCAGCCGGCGATGCCGTCGAACCGCGTGGCCACGAGCAGCATCGCCGCGGTGCCCGACGTGTAGGCGACGAAGTCGGTGACGAGCCACACCGCCGCCTGCGCTCGGCTCCGCAGCAGCACGACGAGGTCCATGCGGGCCGAGACGGCGAGCTGCCGGCGGGCTCGGCGCGCCCCGGCGCGCAGCTCACCCACCGAAGGACACCATGCGTGCGGCGGCTCTCTTCCACACACGCCGGAGGAGCGACCAGAGGAGCAATGCCCACGCCGCCTGGCCGGCAAGGAGCGTCAGGATGTCGCCGTCGCCGGTGTAGATGCGCAGCGGTGCGGACACCATCGAGGCGAACGGCAGCCAGGCGAGCACGGTGCCGATCGACCACGGCAGCAGGGTGAGCGGCACGACGGCGCCGGCGACGAACGGGCTCAGCGACTGGCGGGCGAACCACAGCGACCAGTAGGTCTCGGGCCAGCGCACGACGAGCAGCGCGTACAGGAAGTCGACCGCCGTTCCGACGGCGATGCTCAGCCCGAGGCTTCCTGCGAACGCCACCGCGCGCGCCGCGCTCGCCGGGCGGAGGTCGACACCGAGCACCAGTGCAAGCGAGAGGCCGGGGATGGAGAACGCCACCCAGCGCACCCACCAGCCACCGAGCATCTCGGCGACGTGGTCGCCGAAGACCGACACCGGCCGTATGAGGCGCGTCGCGATGGTGCCGTCCCAGATCGCACCGAGCACCGGCGTGCGGACGTCGAGCTGATCGAGCAGCACGCGCGCCAGCAGCAGGTATGTCAGCACAGCGCCGCCGTCGACGCTGTCGTCGCCGCGCAGGATCGCCTTCCAGATGAAGATCACCAACGCGAGGCGCAGAAGGCCGATGGCATGGTCGAACAGCACCACTGGGTGCTCGCCAATGTTGGCCGTGGCGCCCATCGACGCTGTGGCCAGGTAGGGGCGGATCCGCCGTCCCACGATCGTGTGCACGCGTGCACTCCTCCTTCGTGATCGAGGCAGGAGCGCTCATGGGCGACCGTCAATGCCGGCGGGCTGCGCGCGCGACCGCTCGCTGCCCGTCCGTGGAGACGTCGCGCCGTGTCCCCTGCCGCTTCCTCCGACGCGATGGTGGAAGCGGCGGGACTAGCCGTTCTTTCGAAGGACCGTCCGTCTCCAGGCCAGCTCACGTGTCTGGCTCGGCGTGTGCACGAGCGGCAAGCTAGCGTGCAGCCACGACGCTTCGCCTCGGCATTCCTCGGCTCTTGACGAGCGCCCGCGGATCCGATGCCGCCGGCGGTTTCCCCCGAAGCTCGGGGAACCCGAGTGTCGTCGGAGAGCACCGGACGACCGTGCGGTCCCGCCACGACGTTCTGTAGCGCATTTCGACCATCTGATTGAGGCGCGAACAGGTGCCCTCGCATGGAGAGCTCAATTCGAGCGAGTCAACAGACCCGATTCGCTAGGTTCGGCGGTGCATGACGCCGGCAACTCTCTGATCGAACCGAGTTCCTCGACATACGACGGCCTTCGAAGGCCACGCGTGTCGTCCGAACCACCGATCGGGGACCGCGACGGTGCGCAGGCAGAGGATCACACCGGCACCTCCTCATGGTCGGGGAGCGGAACTCGCCGGAACCACCGCCACAGCACGAGGTCATAGGCGCTCTTCAAGGAGCCGGCGATCACGAACGGGAAGCCGAGCGCGACCGATTGCGCGGCACCGGCCAGCACCGGACCCGCCGGTCGCGTGAGATAGCGGGCGGTGTTGGTGACCGACGCTGCCGCGGTCCGCTCGCCGGGCGGGACGAGCGCCATCACGTACGCCTGCCGCGGCGACACGTCCATCTGCGACAGCAGCACCCGCAGCAACAGCAACCCGATCGCGACCGCGAGATTCGGGGCGAACGCCACGGCGATGAGCACGAGGTTGGACGGCAGGTGGGTGAACACCATCGTGGGCAGCATCCCGAACCGCTCGGCCAGCCGGCCTGAGCTCAGGAACGACAGCGTCTGCAGGACACCGAAGAAGAAGAACGTCACCCCGATCACCGCGACCGACGCGTCGAAGCGTTGCGCGAGCCAGTAGGCGACGAACGCCTGGACGGTGAACCCGCCGGCGAAGGAGTCGAGGCTGAACAGCGCGGCGAGGCGCATCACGACCGGTCGCGACTCGCCCAGGAGACGAGGTGCTGCGGCCGAGCTCGGCGACGCCACGCGTTCGACCTCGGAGGAGAGACCGCGTGCGAGCCACATGCCGATGAACGCGGCGGGCACGAGTAGGAGGAAGAACCGTTGCTGGTCCGGCGGGTGAGTTGACGCGTGGCGTAGCGGGCCGATGGCGGCGGCGGCCAGCGCGCCGAGCGACCCGCCCGCGGCGGCCACCGCGTTGTACACGCTGAACCCGCGGGCCAGCCGGCGTTGTTCGAACTGTCCCGCCAGCATCGCCTGTTCGAGCGTGGTGAACGGACCGGACTCGATCACCTCGGTCGACAACGCACCGAGCAACGACACCACGACGAGCAGCCACGCGGAGCTGGCATAGGCGTAGACGACACCGGTGAGCGCGAGCAGCGCGTACAACACCCGGTAGCAGCGGCGACGACCGACGGCGTCGCCGTGCCGGCCGACCACCAACGAGGCGATGACCGTGCCCGCCAGCACCGACCCGAGGACGGCGCCGACTTCGAGGGAGCTGTACCCGCGTTCGTCCAGCGTGGCGCCCAGCAGCACCGCGCCGAGCCCGTAGGCGAACGCCCGCGCTGCTTGCGCAGCGACGACGAGGCGCGCGTCGCGGGTCAGCGGGCACCGCCCAGCAGCACGCGGCGCCGTTGCTCGTAGAGACCGTCGAAGACCACGGCGGTGACGTCGAGCACCCGCTCGTCATCGGCCACGAACGTCAGGCCCCGACAGATCGCGTCCAGGCCCGGCGCCGTCGGCTCGTCGAAGCGGTCATCGGCCAGGTCGGCTTCGTGCACGACCTGCGCGACCTCCCAGAGAACCGGGTCATCCAGACCGAAGTGCTGCAGGATCGTCTCGAAGCTGCAGTCGCCGTTGTGGTGCGACAGCTCGACGCCGCGCATGTCGAACGGCGTCGCATCCGGTGGCACGTCGTCGGTGTCGTCCACGAACACGAACTCGGCGTCGGGGTCGACGAACCGGCGCACCAGCCACGCGCACGCCGCCCGGTCGACGTGACAGCCGGGACGGGTCGCCCACCTCACCGCAGGGTCTCCGTCACGCCGGCTGACTCGACCAGCCGATGCACGGCGCGGCGAGCCTCGTCTCGTTCCTTTGGCGCGGCGTAGTCGCGCTGCTCGATGTCGCGCAGCGTTCGCCGTAGTCGTTGCACGGTCCGTCGGTCGTCGGTTGCCGTCTTCGCTTCCGTGGTCAGCGCCGCGTACTCCTCGGCGATCGAGCTCTTGAGCTGTTGCCGCAGTCCGCGGTCCTGCGCCTTGGAGCCGGTGGCCTGCCACGTCCAGGACTCGCCGCCGGCCTCGATCACCTCGTCGGCCAGCCAACCGAACGCCTCCACCGTCGCCGCGTTCGCCGGCAACGCCACCAGCCCGTCCACCAGCTGCACCGCCCCGAGGCGACGCAGCTTGCGCCACACCGTGACCCGGGGGCCCGACGGTTCTCGTGGCAGGCGGTACGCGAGCAGCACCCACACGGAGTCGGCCATGACCGTGACCATAGTCATGTGTAACCACGGTTTCAATCGGTACGTGGGCCGTCATGATGCAACCACGGTTACAGTCTAGCTAGAAGTGGTCATGAGCTTCCTCGCGTCAGTCGCCGCGCTCAGCGCGGTCGGGTCGTGACGACGCATCCGGGCCTCCAAGGGGCGACATTCGAAGAACCCGAGGTGACACCTGCGTTGGTCACGGGGTGGTCACGAACGACGACGGACCTGCCAACACCTACCAGGACGGCCAACGCGGTCAAAGCTCCGTGACCTGGCAAAGCCGGACGTGGCCGGACCATCCAACACCAGGAGACAGCAAGACATCCGACTACGGATCAGAAGGTTGGGGGTTCGAGTCTCTCCGAGCGCGCACGTGTTGTGTCGCGAGACATCCCGGACGGGTGTCGCGTGACATCCCGGACAACCTAGGCACGTTGTCCGGGTCGTTTCTGGGTTTGGTAGGTCTTGGTCGGGTCGATGGTGAACTCGGCCAGGATCTCGCCGTCGTCGTTGATGACGCGGACGTCGCGGTCGGCGACGAGGAGCAGCACGCGGGTGCCGGCGTAGCGGCGGCCGACGCCGAGGTGCAGCAGCTTGGACCGGTAGCGGAGCGTGACTTTGCCGCCGTTGTCGATGTGATCGCGGCGCGCGCGGTGCTCGGCGGGCACGACGATGCCCGGGCGGCGTGGTGTCGCCTTGGTGCGAGCGACGAAGGCTTGGGCTGGGGTGCGCCGGCCGAGCGCCCGGTGCGGGCGGACGGTGTTGTCGTAGACGCGGAACCGGTCGAGCTGGGCTTGCAGCTCGGCGATGGTCGCCGCCCGGTGTTGCTTGGCGAGCCACTTCTTCAGGGTCTGGTGGAAGCGCTCGACCTTGCCGCAGGTCTGGGGGTGGTAGGGGCGAAGTAGGTAACGCTGGGCGCCCCACGCCGCCGCCAACCGACACATCACGCGTCACCGACCAACCACGGTCTTGACCAGCTCGCCTCACACAGGTAACCCGGGTCCCCGCGACAGATCGACGTGCTGTTCAGGGGACGTGGACTGCCTCTGATCCGGGGCTGCGGGAGCATCCACCCCGGTCGGCTCTGCCATGCTCGTCGCGTGGAGATCGACCTGCTCTTCGACCCGTTCGGTGTCCGCGTCGAAGACGTCCTGGCCGGCGCCACCGCGGCCGAGCGGGCCGGCTTCGGGGGCGTGTGGCTCTACGACCATCTGGCCGGCTCGGTGCACGGCCGGGACTGGGTCCTTGAGTGCTGGACGACGCTCACCGCCATCGCCGCCACGGTTCCCCGCATCATGGTGGGGCCGCTCGTGCTCAACGTGGCGAACCGGCCAGCAGGAACGCTGGCGGTCATGGCCGCCACCCTCCAGGAGCTCAGTGGTGGTCGGCTGCTGCTCGGCATCGGGGCCGGCGGCGGTCGCGACACCCCCTACGCCGCCGAGCAGGAGGCGCTGGGGCGAGACGTGCCGGGCGATGCTCGCCGGCGGGCGGTCGTAGCCGAGCAGGCCGCCACGCTGCGAGCGGTGTGGCGAGGCCACACCGGGGGCGCCGAGGGCTTCTTGGAGCCCGAGCCTCCGCCTCCCATCGTCGTCGGCGGCTTCGGCCCCAAGATGGCCGCCCTGGCCGGCAGGGTCGGCGACGGCGTCAACCTGCCTGGCGGGTCTGGCCTGCCGGCGCTCCTCGACGTGGCCCGATCTGCCCACGTCGACGCGGGCGGCGACCCGGCCCGCTTCCTGGTGACTGCGTCGGCGGCACCCGACCGGGCCGCGGTGCAGCACCTCGAGGACATGGGCGTCGACCGCGCCGTCGTCTTCGTCGGCCCACCCTTCGAGCGGGCCATCTCACGGGTGCACGGTGCTCTCGCAGCGAGATGATCCACGGTCAGGTTGCCGGCTCTGCTACGCCACGCAGCAGAGCCGCTACCGGTGACATGCGCTCGCCGGGCAGTCGGGCCTACGCCCGCGACCCAGCCGTGCACTGCGTCTCACAACCGACGCGCGACCAGGCGGGTGGCGTCGCCGCGATCGTCGGGACAGGGCGGTCGACATCGCCGTGGACGACGCAGATCATGTGGCGATGACCAACGACGCGCTCTCCGACTGCCTGGTGCCCCTCCCTGAGGTCGTAGCAACCGAGCCGTACCAACTGGAGGCGGTCGCGGCTTCGATTCTCCGCAATGAGATCGACGTTGCTCGGCGGCTCCTTGATCGCATTCACCGCGACGCACTGTGGAGCTACTACGACGCTGCAGGAGCCGAGTGGGCACGACGCCATCGTAAGGACCTACATACCGCGCCGTCGGGCGGCCGGAGGGCCCGCATCACGGACGCCACGAAGCATGCGGTGGCTACGCGTGATGACTGGCGATGCCGATACTGCGGCCTACGCCTCATCTCCTTCGACTTCAGCAAGAAGCGGAACGAACTCTTCCCCGACGTGTGGGTCATCGACCCCGCGATTGAGAGGAAGATGCACCCAGCGGCTTACCTGCTTCGGTACACGCCAGACCACGTCGTGGCGTACTCGACTGGACGCGACAACTCCGCGGAGAACCTCGTCGCCTGCTGCGCCACGTGCCAATACCAGAAGGGGAGCTGCTCCCTGGAGGAGTTGGGGTTGGCAAACCCGCTGACGCGGCCAGCGACCCGGGACAGGTGGGACGGCCTCGCCGGCCGCTTCGGACCTATCAGATTCTGAGCGGGCTTCACGTTCCGAAACCGCGAACGAAGGTGTCCCCGACGCCGGGTTAGCGATCCGCTCGCTCATTGGCCTGGTCTCATGTTGTACGCGGTCGCGGTCCGCGTTGGTGGAGACGACGGGTACCTGATTCCTCGGCCTCCGAGCGCGACGGAGCGCGCGTACGGTCATCGGGTGACCGGAAGCAGGACGTTCGCTAGCGAGATGGCGGAGCGCCGCATGCGGACCCTGGGGCTTCGCGACCCCAGGTGGGCCACCGCGCGTGAGGCCGTCGGTCGCTTGACCGCGGTACAGGCGCAGGAGCATCGGATGGCGAGGTGGTCGGTGGCTCAGCGGGTGCAGGGAACGGCCAGCGCGACCGACATCGACACGGCGTTCGACCGAGGTGACTTCCTGAGGACCCATGTCCTGCGACCGACATGGCACTACGTCACGTCGGACGATCTTCGATGGCTCATGCGTTTCAGTGGCCCGCGGGTGCACGCCCGGAACTCCCGCCGGTACGAAGAGCTCGGCCTCGACGGTCGGACGCTCGCGACCGCCACCGACGTGATAGCCGAGGCGGTTGCCGCCGCGCCGCGAACGCGCCGCGAGCTCGCGGCGACCCTCCAAAGGCGTGGCGTGTCGACCGAAGGCCAGCGACTGACGTACATGGTCATGCACGCCGAGCTCCACCTCGCCGTCAGTAGCGGACCCATGTCCGGGAAGCAGCACACGTATGCGGCGTTCGACGACCGGGCCAGTGGGGACGGGCCAGACGGAGACGAAGCCCTTGCTGAGCTCGCGCGCCGGTACTTCACCACGCGTGGACCAGCGACGATCAAGGACTTCGCATGGTGGGCTGGGCTGCCGGCCGCGGACGCAAGACGCGGACTCGACCTCGCTGCGGGGTACCTGGAGCACCGCGTGGTTGACGGGCGGACGTACGCGTTCGTCACTGCCGCGACCCCCGCGACGGCACGTCGCGTCGACCTCATCCAGTGCTACGACGAGGCGATCATCTCCTACAGCCAGACCCGCGATCTCCTGTGCTCGGCCGACGTCTCCTTCGACACTCCCCGCCGGATCGACGGCTTCACGCACGTCGTTCTTCTCGACGGGCAACTGCTCGGGCACTGGCGGCTCCCGCGCGCCCAGCGCGGGTCGGTCCTCGAGACGAGGCTCGCCACCGACGTCGCCCCGGCCACCGCGAAGGCGCTCGCCGCGGCCGCCGAGGGCACCCACCGCTTCTTCTCAGCCTGAACGGGCGCAGGGGATAGAGCCGATACCGCATCTCCTGCTGGCGCTCGGCGCGACGATCGTCGATCGACCGCCAACGCCCCGCTGGTCATGGTGCTCGACGACCTCCCAATGGGGTGACTCCGCGGTCTGCCAGCGGTGACCGAGTCATTCGACGACGGGCGGCGGATTACCTCGTATCTGTAGAACGAAGGAGCTCGCGGGCCATGGCGACGAGCTCGGGGTCGTCGAGGCTCTCGGAGATGTTGAGGGCCAGCCGAGCGAGCCGACCGGCCCGTCCGACGTTGCCGCGGTCGCGCTGAAGGGATCCGAGGGCGAGCTGCGCATAGGCCTCTCCCCGTCGGTCCTGGAGTCGGCGGAACAGCGTGATGGCATGGTCGGCCCACGCCGCCGCCCGGGGCGTGTCGTCGTCGGCTGCCGCCAGGTCGGCTGCGGCCATGAGCGCCCAGGCTCGCAACTGGGGTGGGGCGCCGAGCCCGCTGGCGAGCGATGGTTCGAGGTGTGTGAGTCCGTCGTAGGCGCAGTTCCATGCCTCCCAGTAGGGCCAGAGGGCGACGCCGAGCCGCAGCGCGAGCACATGGTCGCGATCACGGCTGAAGTCGAGCGCCGCTCGCAGGTTGTGTGTCTCCTCGTCGAGGCGTCGCAGTGACGCCAGGGTGTGGGGACCCGGCGCGTCGTTCGTGGCCGTCTCCGCCAAGCGCACGTAGTGGCCGGCATGAGCGCGCTCGACGGCAGCTCGCTCACCCGCCTGGTCGAGTCGGTCGCGGGCGTACAGTCGGAGCGTCTCGAGCAGCCGGTACCGCGCCGTGAGGGCGGCGGTGGCTTCCCGCATGACCAGGGACTTGTCGACGAGTTCCCGGACCAGTGGGAGCACCGTGCCGTCTGCGATCCCGCCACCCGTGCACACGGTTTCGGCGGCGTCGATGTCGAAGGAGCCGTTGAACACGCTCAGGCGGCGGAAGGCGACCTGCGCGCTGGGGGTCAGGAGCTCATGGCTCCACTCGACGGTCGCGAGCAAGCTCCGGTGACGTCCGGCCTCCGCGTGCGGACGCGCGAGCATCTGGAACCGGTCGGCCATCCGTGCTGCGATCTGGGATGGCTCGAGGACGCGTACCTGGCTGGCGGCCAGCTCGACGGCGAGGGGGAGGCCGTCGAGCCCGCGGCAGATGGCTTCGACGTCGCCGCGGTTGACCTGGGTAATGGCGAAGTCGGGACGGGCAAGCCGGGCACGGTCGACGAACAGATCAACCGATTCGGTGTTGATGTCGAGGGGCGGCACGGCGAAGACGACCTCGCCGGCAACATCAAGGGGCTGGCGGCTGGTGGCAAGGATGCGCAGCGTCGGACAGTGCTGCAGCAGTGTCGCCGCCAGCGCTGCGCCCGCTTCGACGACCTGTTCGCAGTTGTCGAACATGAGAAGCGTGTCGGGCCTGGTGCCGAGGACTTCGACCAGCACGTCGGTGGTCGACCGGCCGGGCTGGTCGGGCACCCCCAGCGTCACGGCCACCGTTCGAGCCACGAGCGCGGGATCGACCACCGGCGCGAGGTCGATGAACCACACGCCGCCGCGATGGTCGGAGACGGCCCGCTCCGCGACCTCGATCGCGAGCCTCGTCTTGCCACCCCCACCCGCGCCCGTGAGCGTGACAAGGCGGGCCCGACCCAGCAGTCGGTCCAGTTCGCTGAGCTGGGCGGCTCGCCCGATGAAGATGGTGAGTGCTCGAGGCAAGTTGTCGAATGGGCGGACGCCGCCGCCAGTTGCCGACGGTCTGCCAAGCAGGTCGGGGTCGCCGGCGAGGATGGCCCCCTCCAGGTGTCGCAACTCGGGCGACGGCTCGAGGCCGAGGTCGTTCGCCATGAGCCGCCGGCACTGCTGGAAGGCGCGCAGCGCTTCGGCCTGTCGGCCCGATCGGTACAGCGCGATCATCCACAGCGCCCAGAAGCGCTCCCGAAGAGGGTGTTGGCCGGCAAGGTCGCCCAGGCGACCGCACAGCTCGCTGTGGTGACCAAGGCCGAGCTCACAGTCGAGCTGCTCCTCGAGGGCAGCCAAACGAAGATCGGCGAGCCGGGCCCTCTCCGGACCGGGGAAGTGCTCATCGGTGAAGTCGGCCAAGACTTCGCCCCGCCAGAGGTCCAGCGCCTTGCCGTACAGCGCCGACGATGCCGTCAGATCCCCTTCCGTCTTGGTTGACGACGCCTCGGTGACCAGCGACTCGAAGCGCCGGGCGTCGAACTGGCTGGCGTCGACCAGCAGCCGGTAACCGCCGGCCTCGGTGCGCACGGCGCCAGCGCCGAGCGCCTTGCGCAGCCCGACCACGTAGCTCTGCAACGTCTTGTGGGCGGTCGCCGGGGGCGAATCGTCCCAGACCGCGTCGATCAGGGCATCGGTGGTGACCACCCGGTTGGCGTCGACGAGCAGCCGGGCAAGCACGGCTCGCTGGCGGTGGCCACCGAGGGAAACAGGGCAACCGTCGCCGGTGACCTGCAGCGGGCCGAGGATCTCGAATTGCACGGGCGCACCTCAGAGCCCAGCGTAGAACGACGCCGTCAGAGCCGCCCTCGGGGCGGCGCTTCGTTCCACCGGTCTCCTGCCGCTCTTCAACCGCCAGGCGCGAACCTCAGCGTCATGGCTACTCTGGACCACGAACCGCACCCAGGACATCGCGCCCGTCGCGCGCGGGGTGGCGGCCAAGTGCCGTCACACGGCGCGCTGGCGGTGACGTCCAGGCGGGACCCGTGAGGAAGCCGATCGGGAGACCACAGCGAACCAACGTGGGAGGAGCATGACGATGGGACTGCAAATTGGCGACAGTGCCCCGGACTTCGAAGCCGACACCACCGAAGGCCAGATCAAGTTCCATGACTGGATCGGGGACTCCTGGGCGGTGCTGTTCTCGCACCCCAAGGACTTCACGCCGGTCTGCACGACCGAGCTCGGTTACATGGCCAAGCTCAAGCCTGAGTTCGACCGCCGGGGCGTGAGGATCATCGGGCTGTCCGTCGACAGCACTACCGACCACGAAGCCTGGGCTCAGGACATCGAGGACACCCAGGGCGCCCGGCCCAACTATCCGATCATCGGCGACGCCGACTTCGCGGTGGCGAAGCTCTACGGCATGCTGCCGGCGAGCACCTCGGGTGACCCCAAGGCAAGGACACCGGCCGACAACCAAACGGTCCGGAACGTCTTCGTCATCGGACCAGACAAGAAGATCAAGCTGATCCTCGTCTACCCCATGACAACCGGCCGCAACTTCGACGAGGTTCTGCGGGTCGTCGACTCGCTGCAGCTGACCGCAAAGCACCGGGTTGCGACCCCGGTGAACTGGAAGCAGGGCGAGGACGTGATCATCGCCGGCTCGGTGTCGAACGACGAGGCGAAGGAGATCTTCGGCACGTGGAAGGAGCCGAAGCCGTACATGCGGGTCGTGCCCCAACCGGACTGACGCGGGTCGTCCGATCACCGTTACCTGGTGATTCGATCGCGAGGTGAGGCATGATCTTCACCCAGCATTACCTGGGCTGCCTGTCGCACGCGTCGTACTTGATCGGTGACGAGACCACCGGTCGGGCCGTGGTGATCGATCCGCGGCGCGACGTCGGCGTGTACCTGGAGGAGGCGGCGGCCAAGGGGCTGGCGATCGAGCGCGTCGTCGAGACCCACGTGCACGCCGATTTCGTCGGCGGCCATCTCGAGCTCGCCGCCCGCGTCGGCGCGCGCATCTGCTACGGAGAGGGCGCCAAGGTCGCCTTCCCGATCGAACGCCTGCACGACGGGCAGCGGCTGTCGCTGGGTGAGGTGACCTTCGAGGTGCTCGCCACCCCAGGTCACACGCCGGAGTCGATCTGCGTCGTCGTGTACGAACATCCGGACGACGTCGTGCCGTACGGCGTGCTGACCGGCGACACGCTGTTCGTGGGCGACGTCGGGCGCCCCGATCTGTTGGCATCGGCCGACCCGGAACTGTCCGCTGAGGCCCTGGCGCGGCGCCTCTACCACTCGCTGCGCGGCAAGCTGCTCGCGCTCCCCGACGCGACACGCGTGTTTCCCGCTCACGGTGCTGGCTCCTCCTGCGGGAAGCAGCTGTCGAACGAGACCAGCTCCACGATCGGCGAGCAACGCCTCGCCAACTACGCGCTTCAACCGATGGACGAGGACACCTTCGTCGCCGTCGTGACCGAAGGTCAGCCGGCACGGCCGCCCTACTTCCAGTTCGACGCCCAACGCAACCGCGAGCTCCACCCGCTCCTCGACGAGGCCCCCCCACGACGGATCGCCATCGACGACGCCCTCGCGCTCGCCGAGGGCGGCGCGGTGCTGCTCGATGCCCGCGAGCCGACCGATTTCGCGGCCGGGCACCTGCGCGGTGCCGTCAACATCGGGCTGCAGGGCCGCTTCGCCGAATGGGCCGGTGACGTGCTTTCGCCGGACCGCGACGTCGTGCTCGTTGGGGATCCGGCGAACGCGGTCGAAGCCAAGGTCCGGCTCGGCCGGATCGGCTATGACCGCGTCGTGGGGCAACTCGACGCCCCGGGGGCAGTGTTCACCACCCGCCCCGAGCTGCACGTCGTCAGTTCAAGGCTGACGATCGAACAGCTCGCCGAGCTTCGGGGGCTCGAACCGAGCCTCCAAATCGTCGACGTGCGCACGCCCGCCGAGACCGCAGGAGGCACGCTGGTCGGAGCCCGGGAGATCCCTCTCGCGGTTCTCACCGAGTCGCTGGCCGGTCTCGACCGTAACGCCACGGTCGTCCTTTATTGCGCCAGCGGATACCGCTCGCAAGTGGCGGCGAGCGTGCTGCTCGATGCCGGGTTCGTGGACGTGTCCGACGTGCTCGGCGGCTACACCGCCTGGGAGGCGGCTGGGCTGCCCGTGGCGCTGGAGGGGACACCAACGCCCACCGACGTGCCCGAGGTCGGGGCCCGCGCCGCCAAGGCGATGATCGATGACGGCGCGGTGCTCCTCGATGTGCGGGAGCCTGACGAGTGGCAGGCGGGTCATGCTCCCGACGCGGTTCTGTCGCCGATGGGCCAAGCTCGCGCCCGCCAGGCGGACCTCCCCCGCGATCGCCGCATCGTCGTCGTGTGCCGCTCGGGCGGGCGCTCCGCGGCCGTCACCCAGTCGCTGCGCGCCTGGGGGTTCGAGGCGTTCAACCTGGCGGGTGGAATGTGCGCGTGGGCGGCTGCTGGTCTTCCAGTTCTCGCCGACGACGCCGACACCGCAGGCTTGGTGGTACACGGCCGGCGACCGCTCAACTGTGAGACGTCGCTGCGGGCTCTGATCGGCGGGGTCGTGATGCCGAACGCCCGGTTCTACGTGCGGAACCACTTCGACACGCCGAGGCTGGATCCGGCGGCCTGGCAGCTGGACGTACACGGCCTGGTGCGGCAGCCTCTGCACCTCAGCTTGCGAGATCTCCACCAGATGCCCTCGCACACGATGATGGTCACGCTCGAGTGTGCCGGCAACGGGCGCGCGATGTTCGATCCGCCTATCGACGGTGAACAGTGGCGTTACGGCGCGGTGAGCACGGCCGAGTGGACCGGCGTGCCGCTCGGCGAGATCCTCGATCGCGCCGACCTGGCCCCGGACGCCGAGGACATCGTCTTCCGAGGCGCCGACCGGGGGGCGACCGAGGGATCAAACCAACCGATCGCGTTCGAGCGCAGTCTCTCGGTCGCCGACGCCCGGGACTGCGACGCGCTCCTCGCGTACGCGATGAACGGCGATCCGCTGCCCATCGAGCACGGCTATCCCCTTCGCCTCATCGTGCCCGGCTGGTACGCGGTCGCGTCGGTCAAGTGGCTCACCGACATCGAAGTGATCGGCGAGGCCTTTGGCGGCTTCTTCCAGACACAGCGGTACGTGTTCGATCCGGCCCCTGGCGGGAAGCACGGTCACCAACCCGTCCGCCACCAGCGGGTCCGGTCGCTTGTCACCGAGCCGGCCGGCGACGAGGAGGTTCCGGTGGGCGACGTCGCCATCCGGGGTGTCGCCTGGTCGGGCGCGGCCCCGATCGCACGCGTCGAGGTGAGCCTGGGCCACGGCCCCTGGCTCACCGCTCGGCTCGTCGGTGAGCGCCAACGTCACTGCTGGCAGTGGTGGGAACTCCTCACCCATATCGACAGCCCCGGCGAGACCACGGTGCGGGCGCGCGCAACCGACCTCGTGGGCCACACACAACCAGATGTGCCCGAGTGGAACCGCCTCGGCTACGGCGGCAACGCCATCCACGTCGTCACCATCCGGGTTGGTGGCCGAGGGGGGACTCGCCCCCCGGCTTAGAGGTAGGTAGCCCATGCTGCCGCAGGTCCCGCCGCTGTCCGACGAAGACGAGCAGCAGCGCGTTCTCCTTCGTTACGTCAGCTTCACCGGCTGTCTCTCGCTCGTCCTCGGGTTGATCATCGTCCTCGCGTTCACGTTCTGGATGCAGTCGCGGGGCCACAGCGACGACAACGGGCGCAGCGACCGTGAGGGTTCCGCGCCGGCTGCGCCCGCAGCCGGACCCGGCAACGAAGACGGGATGTCAGACGAGCAGGCCGCGGTGCCCGAGGCGTGCACCCTCATCACGATCGACGACGCGGAGGCGGTGCTCGGCACGCCCACCGAGCTCACCGCCCAACGGCACGACCCGGCGGCAATGAGCAGCTGCCGCTACGAGCACGCCGCGACGGCCGCCCCTGCCCAGGGCGGGCCGTCAGGGAGCCTCGAACAGGACGGTTTCGTCGCGGTCACGGTCCGCCCCGACGACGTCATTACCGACGAGGAGCGCGAGGCACTCCTCGTCTCGGGTGTCGAAGCGCTGCCCGGTGTCGGCGACTTCGCTTTCCGGGACGGCGCTGTCTTCCGGATGCGCTCGCTGTCCACAGCGGTGGAGTTGGAGCTCACGTTGACCGACCCCGATACGACAGCCGAGCAGCTCACCGACGCAGCCGTCAGGCTGCTCGAGCTGATCAACGAGCGCATTCTCGCCGCATGACGGCCCCGGTTGCCCGCTCGGGCGCCAAACAGTCTTCACCGGCGCCGGCGGCAGTGCCCTGCTGAGCGGCGTTCGCCCGGGCCGTCTGTTCACGACGTCGCCGCGGAGCTCCCGGCGCAGCCACCGTTGCCCGCGTGCGCTCGAGGAACCGCATCCGTCGAGTTATGACCCGAACCTGTTGGTGCCGGAAGAGCCCGAAGGTCGCCGAGGTGCTGCCGCTGATGTATCTGCGCGGGATGTCGTCCAGCGGTCTCCGGCCGGTCTTCAACCGCCCGGCGCGAACATCGGGGTGAGAGCACAACGGGAGGTACGCAATGGACAGCTATGTGCTGGTCGGAAGTCGAGATCCGGATTCGCTGGACAGCCGCCGCTGTTACGAGCTGGCCGGGATGCTGGCCGAGAGCGGGGCCGACGTCACCGTGTTCCTGCTCCAGAACGGCGTGCTCGCGGCCCGGCGGACCTCGGCAGGGGCAGCGGCACTGTCGAGCCTGGCCAGACGGACCGCTGTCGTGGCCGACGACTTCGCGCTGCGCCAGCGAGCCATCGCGACAGCTGAGCTTGCCGATGGCGTCACCGGTGGCGACATCGACGACCTCATCGACGCGGTGATGGCTGATGGCTGCAAGGTGCTGTGGTTCTGACCAACTCGGAGGCAGACATGAAGACACTCACCCTGACACTGATGGACCCACCCTATGAGACCGAGGCGACCACCACGGCGTTCCGGCTCATCGACGCGGCGTTGCGCAAGGGGCATGCCGTGCGGGTGTTCGCCTACGAGGGGGCGGTCAACCTGACCATGGCCGATCAAGCCCCCCACCCCAACCCGGTGAAGGGAACGTCGGTCGAAGAAGAGCAGCATCCGACGACCAAGGACTGGGTGGCCGGCCTGTTGCGGCTCGGCGGCGGCCGCCTGGAGTGGATCAACTGCGGGCTCTGCGTCGACGAGCGCGGCGCCGGCAACTGGATCGAGGGGCCCCGCCGGGGCGGCCCCGCCGACCTTGTCGCGTGGGTTGAGGACTCCGACCAGACACTCGTCATCCCCACGCATTGAGGAGGAGCCATGTCGAAACGAGTGCTCAGCATCGTCACCACCGGCTACCGCGGGACGATCGAGGAGCAGGACGACACCGTGGTGTGGCTCAGCGCCATGTGCGCCAACGCCGGCCTCGACCTGTCGCTCCTGCTCGAGGCCACCGCCGTGAACTACCTGATCCGTGGGCAGGACTCCAGCGGGCTCCGCTTCGGCGACGTCGAGGTCGCCCACCCGCCGGCGATCCACCGCGATCTCGAGGATCTCGTGGCCAAGGGGATCGAGGTCGGCTACGTCTGCGAGGATCTGGCCGCGCTCGGCGTCGACCCCGCCCACATCATCGACGGGGCCACGCCGGTCGCCCGGACCGACCTTCCGGCTGTCCTGGCCCGCTACGACCAGGTGTGGCGATGGTAGGCAACGGCGCGCCGCACAGTGGGCGGCTCCCGAGGTCCGAGCAGACGGCGCTGCTGTCCGCCCAGCGGGACCACTGGGCCGCGACCTTTGACGCCAACCCCGACATGTACGGGACCGACCCGAGCGAGCCGGCGGTCGCCGCCGCCGAAGCGTTCGCCCAAGCGGGGATCGCGGACGTGCTCGAACTCGGCGCCGGGCAGGGGCGCGACACGCTCTACTTCGCCAGACGCGGCTTGCGGGTTCACGCACTCGACTACGCGCCCGGGGCGGTCGAGACCATTCGCACCAATGCGGACGCGGCCGGCGTGGGTGAGTTGGTCCGGGCCGAACGCCACGACGTGCGCGGCCCGCTGCCCATTGCCGATGCGGGCGTGGGCGCGTGTTACTCCCACATGCTGTTCTGCATGGCGTTCACCACTTCGGAATTGCAACGCCTCGCCGACGAGATGGGCCGGGTTGTGCGTCCGGGTGGCCTCGTGGTCTACACGGCACGGACAACCGAGGACGTCCACTACCGAACCGGCATCCCGCGGGGCGACGACATGTACGAGCACGGCGGGTTCATCGTCCACTTCTTTGATCGCGCTCTCATCGACCGCCTGGCAATTGGCTTCGACCTGCTCGACGTTCGCGAGTTCACCGAAGGCGATCTGCCGCGGCGGCTGTGGCGCGTGACCATGCGCGTACCGCAGCGGTGAGAGGACACCCGACTGCTGAAGGCACCTCCGCGTAGTCGTCGAATGTCTTCGGCCGGTCCGCCCATGCGGAGCGCTGAGACGATGTCCCACGGGCGTCCAATGCCTCGCGATCAGCCAGCGCCTCCAGGTGTCGGACGAGCTCGCCGGTTGCCGCCGCGATGGACGCGAGGTACTCGTTCATCACCGCGTTGCGGAACCCGTCTCGAAAGATCCACTCGCGGATCTCCGGATCGTCGGTGTCCTTCAAACGTTCAACGAGATGTACCGGACCCCACGCGTTGACCGACTGCGCGAGCGCGTAGCGCTCGCGGTCGGGATCGGCTGTTGTGTAGGCGAGCGCAACGGCGACGAAGAGCGTGAACTCCTCGTGCCGCCCGAGGATCTTGAGAACGTTCCGGTCGTCCGCGGTGTGGCTGAGACCGAGCAGTGCGATACCCAGCTTCACCGGCTCGCGATGACGTGACTCTGTGACGAGCCAACGCGCAGTCTCCTGAAGTAGCTCGGCGCGCATCCCGAGCGAGCGGATGCGGTCCAACAACGGATCGACGATCTGAATGGCATCGCCAGTGCGTGCTGCCGCCTACAGCTTGCGGCGAGCGCGCGTGCCATTGCGACCTGGAGTGGCCGCCCAGAGTACGGCGATCATCTGGTCAGCGGCGGCCGCGAGACGTCCCAGAGAGGCTCGAGCCGTCGGAGCAGGCGTCGAGTCTCGCGGCCGTCGATTGCGTCGCTCTCCGGAAATCCTGTTGACACGCGACGCGCAAGAGCGGATAGTCGACGTTCCTATGGCACGCATCCGCACCGCCGAACGAACGCTCCGGGGTCGATCCCTGTCGAGCTTCGGCGCGCTCGCGTGCACACCCGGCCAATACCTCGATCATGAGGATCAGCCGGGACGACGGGAGCTTGCCAATGCTGGCAGGCCCGTCGTGCGCTGGTAGCTCCGACGCTTCCCGTCTGATCTTCAGCGCTTCTCCGCATCACGCGCACAACGTCATGCGCGCATTTCCTCTTGGGCTCGAGCCAGTGGTGGCGCCGCGGTCTCCAACACCGACGGCCGGGGGTTCGACACCTTCCGAGCCTGCTCGGGCGCCGGGCAACCAGTCCGGCCATCAGCACCTTGACAACTGCAGAGACATCGTCGTCGAGGCCAGCGCCACCTGGCTTCGACATGGGTCGGTCGCGCCATGGGGCGCAGCTGGCTGTAGACCAGCCGTCTTCCGACACAGGGGGTTCGATTCCCTCCCGGCCCACCACGCGCGTCACGCCTGACAGGTAGGGCACCGGGCTCTTACCCCGGACAAGACTGGGTTCGAGGCCCAGGGCGCGCACCCCGCCGCCGTAGCTCAGCCGGCCAGAGCAGCTGCCTGTCGAGCAGAAGGTCACGGGTTCAAGTCCCGTCGGTGGCGCCACGTCGACGTGGCCGAATGGAGAAGGCGCCGGTCTACGAAACCGGAGCGTGCAGGTTCGACCCCTGCCGTCGACGCCCAGCTCGCCGTAGCTCAGTGGACGAGAGCACCGCCCTCCGAAGGCGGGGGTCGCACGTTCGAGTCGTGCCGGCGAGGCCATGCCCTTGTAGCTCAGTGAGGCAGAGCACGTCCCCGGTACGGACGAGGTCGTGGGTGCGACTCCCACCGAGGGCCCCATCGTGGAAGGGAACCGGCCAGATGAGGAGCCCGCCTGCTACGCGGGTACGGGCCGCCAGCCCGCGCGGGTGCGAGTCCCGCCCCTTCCGCTCACGGAAGCGATCCGGCCAGATGAGGGGCCTGTCCCGAAAACAGGTAGGGGTCGCGAGGCCCTTGTGGGTGCGAGTCCCACCGCTTCCTCCACGCCGCGGTAGTCCAACGGACACGACGCCGGGCCCTCAACCCGGAGGCCGGGGTTCGACTCCCCGTCGCGGTACTCGATGCCAGATCGTCTAACCGGAAGGACGTCGGATTGTTACTCCGACTGTGGGGGTTCGAGTCCTCCTCTGGCAGCGCATCGCCCGGTGGCCGAGGATCCAGGCGCGCGGCTGCAGACCGCGTCACACAGGTGAGAGTCCTGTTCGGGCGTCCACGTCGATCCGATGCGACGGAACGGGGATCCTTCCTCACCAGCAACACCCCGCAGGTCGGAGTTCCCGCTGCAAGCCGGAGGGGCATCAGCCGGCATGCCTCGTTCCAACGGGTTCACGGATCGCAGACCACGTGGTCGTCGTCCAACGGCGAGGATGCGAGCACGCCACGCTCGTGATGCGGGTTCGACTCCCGCCGGCCACACCACACCAACAACAGCATGGAGGGGGTGACATGCCCACCAACGTGAACGACAAGCTCATCTCCTGGGCGAGCGACATCGACCCGGGGACGATTCGCCAGGCCGAGAAGACCGCTCGGCTCCCGATCGTGGAAGGC
>WNFV01001815.1_pt1 | contig 35371 bp, 32 predicted proteins | sample 5400101 | NCBI WGS metagenome assembly WNFV01 (sample SAMN13153361, study PRJNA577476) | soil metagenome | isolation source: 115 cm soil or saprolite under grassland replicate 1 | place: USA:California | collected 2016-06-15 | reverse complement strand
TTGGCATTCTTTACGGAAAAATTCGCGCCAACCTCGCCGCGACCAGCGGCATCTATCAGGCGTACGACGTGATCAAGATGGTAATGGCCGGGGCAGATGTGACGATGCTTTGCAGCGCCCTGATGCGTTATGGCATTACCCACATTCAAAAAATCGAAATGGAGACCGCCGCATGGTTGGAGGAACACGGATGCAGTTCATTGAGCGAAATCAAAGGTAGAATGAGCCAAAAGAATTGCCCGGATCCCAGCGCTTTTGAGCGCTCGCAATATGTGCGCGGTCTTTCCAGTTACACGTCGTTGTTTCCAATACGGCGCTGATCTGGCAGCCGATCAGTTCCGCAATCGCAACAAACTATAACGCACCGGCGTGAGTTGCTGATTTGGTCGGAGGCAGCCCTTCATTCGTCTCGGCGACAATCTGATCGACCACGGCTTTCATGTCCTGAGTGCGTTCCCACACCATGAGTTGTCGATCGGCGCCGGTACCTTCGCGCATGATCCGTTCGATGTGCTCAATCTCCCGCTGGTTGCCGAGTTCCTCGACTTCAGTGGAAACAAACTCGAGCATCGCATCTAGCAAATCGCGCTCATCCACTTCACATCTGCGGCCAAAATCAATCAGCTTGCCATCCAATCCATAGCGCGACGCACGCCAACGGTTTTCGTCAAGCAGACGCTTTGGATAACTGCGAAAAGTCACGTTATCCCAGCGCAGCTTCTGCAATTTGGCTACGATCGCTTGCATGAGGGCGGCCAGCGCGATGGTGTCGTCCACGCGCGATTGCGCATCGCAAATGCGAAACTCGATGGTGTTGAAAAACGGATGGAGGCGGACGTCCCACCAAATCTTCTTCGCATTGTCAATGCAGTTGGTCGAGACGAGCAGCTTCAAATAATCTTCATATTCGCTCAAACTTTCGAATGCGTCGGGAATACCGGTTCGTGGAAAGCGATCAAAGATCATCTGCCGGTATGCTTTCAGCCCGGTGTTTTGTCCTAACCAAAACGGCGAATTGACCGAAAGCGCGTACAGATGCGGCAGGAAATACCGGGCCTGATTCATAATATCGATACCCTCTTCGCGATCCGGGATTCCCACGTGCACATGCAGTCCGAAGATCAAATTTATCCGCGCAATCTGTTGCATATCCTTGACGATGGTGGCGTAGCGCTCATCCATCGTGATGAGTTGATCCATCCAGTGCGAGAACGGATGTGTGCCAGCGGAGGCGATCTTGAGTCCATCGCGCGCCGCCAGTTTCGCCAGCTCGCTACGAAGATTGATAACTTGTTGTCGCGCGCAACGCGCGTCATGACAGATCTCCGTGCCAAGCTCCACGACCGATTGATGCATCTCGGGCTTGACCTGCTCCTTCAGGATCATTTTGCCGCCAGCCAGAAGCTGCTGGATATGCGAGCGCAGCTCGCGCGTTTCCGGATCAATGATTTGGAACTCTTCCTCGATGCCGAGCGTGAAGACGTGATCCTTCATCGTGGAGATATACTAATGGTGCCCACAAAAAATGCGCCGGTCATCCGTCGGGGAGCGAGGGAACTCACATAAAGACATATGATCAAGTGATCCAGCCTGGGTGTGACAAACTTCGAATGCGATGTCCTTCGTCTGCGCCCAACATGACACGTTGCTATGCCGAGGGCGAAAATGGAGTCCTTAGTCGGCATGCTGTTCAATTTCGTGGATCACTTCGTCAGGCTTCCACGCGTTCCCTCGCCACAATTTCGCGATTTTGCCGTCCTTGTCGATTAACGCAGTCGCAAGCCCATGAGAGATCGTGCCGCCTTCCGTCTGCCGATAAACCGAAAACGCCCGCGTGAGCCCATCGATTTCCTTTTCGTCGCCAGTCGCAAATGACCAGATCTGCGGGTCGGCATGATGATAGCCAGCATACGTCTTCAACACTTCTGGCGTATCGAAACCGGGATCGAGCGTGATGCTGAGTAAGCGCGTGTTAGCCAGTGCGCCGCTACTGCCTTTGATCGCGGTTTGTAGCTCCTCAAAGTTATTCGACATCAGTGGACAAAAATTAGGCAGCGGACAACGCGTGAAAAGGAACGTAAGCACGAATGGTTGTCCGCGGAGTGTATTGAGTGATATCCGCTCGCCGTTTTGATTTATAAGACTGAAAAGCGGCATAGCATCGCCTTCTTTCAAGCGCCTGCCGTTTTCAGAGGAAACCGCTGGAGCCAGCTTCGGCTCGGAAACATCGACCTCTTCACGCCGAATTTTTTTCACGTTGTCGATCCAGAAATCTTTTTGCGTCACTGTCATGCGAAACGAAATCGCGTCGCCGGTTCTAAGATCGGCAATCTCCTTAGCGTCCCGCGCGACGAACGGCATAGTCATCGACGGCATAAAATCTGGGATATTTTCATGCTGAATTTCAATCGTTGATCGATCCGGTGAGAATCCGCGCACCACGCCGCGCGTTGTGTAATGCTCCGCAACTTCGTCTTTATTGGTGGAACGCCCACAACCTAGCAGGGTGAGCGAGAGACAGCCGATCAAAATTATCTTTTGCACCGATAGAATTGAATCGAGCCCGGATTTCCTTCCAGGAAAAACCGCTAGCAACCTTGATCTATATCAAGGCGCAATTTTTTGCGGTGCCTTAATTTCGGCGCATGAGAAAAACAGTTATCCAGTTAGGCTCAGTCATGACGCTCGGTTGCAGCGCGCTCTTCTATTTGCTGGGCGGTTGTTCGCCCGCACCACAGGCGCCGCCCAAAGAAATTCATATCAACGCGGATGATAAAATGAAGTACGATGTCACGGCATTCGAAGCGACGCCCGGCCAGAAAATATCGATTACGCTGACGAACATCGGCGTCACGCCGAAATTTTCCATGGGCCACAACTGCGTCGTCCTCGATCGCACTGTGAACGTCCAAAATTTTCTGGATGCGGCCTCAATGAACGCCGCGCATGATTACGTCCCGCCAGACTTTAAAGGCGTGCTCGCCCACACGAAACTACTCGGCCCAAGCGAAAGCGACACGGTCGTGTTCGCGGCGCCGTACATTCCGGGCGATTACCCGTTCTTTTGCTCATTCCCGGGCCATTACTCTCAAGGCACCAAGGGCGTCATGACAGTGAAACAGTAAGATCACGAAATCGTTTCCCGGGATGGGAAACAGGTCGATTACGACCTGCTCGTGACGGTGCCAACAAACACAGGCGACGTCGCAATGGGACGCTCCGGTCTCTCGATCTCTTGCGCAGGCGGCCCGATCTTGCACTGCGCATGCTCGGCTCAATGAGTCTGCATCTGCGCGTGATCGTCGGATTGCTCGACGATCTTACTCTTAAAGACATGGAAACGCGCCTTGCGAACTGGCTATTGAAACGTTGCCCACGGCCGATCGGCGATCACGCTATGGAAATTGAACTCGACCGCACCAAACGCGTGCTGGCCGCCGAGATGGGCACCACGAGCGAAACACTCTCACGTACCCTGGCCAAATTTCGCGATCAAAGGTTGCTGCGCGTAAAAGGCAACACGATCACGCTTACCAAACCAAGGGAGCTGCAAAGACTGTTGCGGCGAAATTTGGGCGAGTTGTGACTGTCATCGGCGGAAGGCTCTCCTCGCCGGAGCTTTTTTAAGACGAAACCAACCAGCACGAAATCACAGCGACTAGATTTTCGTAGTTTTCAAGCGGTAGCCGCTCGGCGATTGGCCGGTCATTGCTTCAAATACGCGATTGAAATGCGTGAGCGACTGGAAACCGACTTCGTAAGCGATCTCGCTCATGCGACGATTGCGGTCAAGCAGGAGCGTCTTGGCTTTCTCGATTCGTACCCGGGTGAGGTAATCGGTGAAGATGAGGCCGGTCGCGCGTTTGAAGAGTTTGCATTCGCCATTCGCTGTCGAAAGCTTACTGCCACTCAGGTTCTCTCAAGCATCGCCCGGTGATCAGCACATAGAGTCCCATCATCGCGACCACGCTGAATACAATTACGTATTCCATTCTTGTTCACCTCATTTGTGTTACAGAACAAGCTCGTCGGCCGCGGCGCAGAGTCGCGGCTTCCGCTCTTCGAGACAAGCCGGATGGCCCCAGCGGTCGCACCGGCAACCGTGCTCCTCGCTCCGAGGATCAATATCGCCTTCGCTGGTTATCGGAATGTGACGCGCGTTGTCAGCCGGTGGATCCGGATGCTTGGGAACGCCACAACACGCATCGAAATATTCATTCATTGTCAGAACCTTATCTGTTTTCATAACTGCTCCTTTCGCGCTTCAGGCTAGGGCAGCCAGGAGAAACCCGCTCCGCGTCAGTTGGCTTTTTCTTTGCAAAAATTGTGCATGCCCGACTCGTCGATCAGAAGAGATCACGATCGTTGGCTTAATTCTTTTGCGACGTTAACCCGCAAGGGTTTTGTCAGAATTCCAACCAGAGTTACCCTGCATCCCCGATTACGAAGAATCCTGTTTCGCCTCCACCAGAGGTGACGTTGACGATTGGCGAACTGGATAGACGAACCATGGCGCCGCAGACTTTGCCTTGGAAGAGAAATGGATTCGTGTCAACGAACATCGGCTGCAGCATCCATTCCTTGTCGCTGAAGATCGGAAACACCTCCGTGTGCAAATCGATCGCTTCCTGCACGACGTAGTCCCCTGAAAGCGCGGTTGCGATGGCGTTGTCCCACTCGCGTTCGTCCAATCGCGAGCCGAAATAGACGCCGTGCCCTCCGTAATCATCGTTTGGTTTGAGAACAAAAAGAGAGCGATTTCTACGGATGAATTCGAGCAGATCGATCTGGCGTCCCTTGCGTGTTGTCTTCCGATCGGCGACGCGCCGGGTCCACGGCAACGAGCGACGGAAGACTGCCTTTTCGCTGCGGGTAAACCAATTTTGGTGTTCGTCATCAGTTAGCATCTCGAATACCGCCTTCTTGTGAATGATTTTGCATCGGAACGGATTCACGAGGCAAATGTCATGGTTCACGTACGCGCGGATTAGCGGATGCGTCTCGTCATATCGGGCCAGGAATTCGTGAATGAGTACTCGTTTATAAACAAGATCGATATGAAAGGCGCCGCATCGCAGTTCGCCACTCTGGTATTCGAGGTCGTCTGGCGAGCAGATGATGGTGGGAACACCGCGCGCCGTGAAGTGATTTTGCAGCAGGACGAATTCGCTGGATGTCGGCAGGTTTGCCCAATCGAGAATCGCAATGTTCGGCACGGCCGTGCCGCCCCATTCGCGGTAAGTACTAAGCAGCGTTTCGAGCAGCCTTTCGACGGGTGAGAACTGGCGCAGACGGTAGCGCTGGGCAAAGGTTGCCATCGCGGGGAGTTCAAATAACACGCGATTCAACTCCTCCTGATCCAAAATACTTGACGGATTCTCGGCGTTGTATTCTACAAATTTGATTTCGTCCTCGTGAACGAATGCGTCGAGCCGTGTCGTTATTGCAGCCGTTGAAAACCCCGGATCGACAAGTGCCAGATTGCATTCGGCATCCGTCAGACCGAGCTGACACATAAGACTCGGAGATTGTACGAGTGCGGTTGCAACCTTTTCCAACGCACTCGCAAGCCGCTCTGCGGTGTGAGTGAGCGCGTTGAATTGTTTCTCATCAAGAAGGTGCGGCCTGAGCGCAATACCAATCGGGCGGTCGCCATAGAGCAGCCGCTTTCTGCGCATCGTGCTGCGCAACTTCTCGAAAGCTGCAGGAGAGAGCGTCTGATCTGCCGCAAGCAGGTCGTGGTATTCGGCAATCGCCCTATCCCGCAAGGTTTGCTTCGTTGTTATGCGTGTGTTCAGGAAATTTGGCTAACTGATTACCAAATCTAAATTCCACCGACTGATTGAACAAGAGTTTCCCTGGTAGCTGGACATCTCCCCGATTGCGCAAGAGAGAAAACCCTACGTTTCTCGTAATGCATTACAACATGGCCGCGCGTGGCTAATTAGATCACGCCCACGCTGGCTTCGTTTATTCAGCTACCGCAATAACTGCACAGCAAAACGCAACGGACGTACATCGGCCAGACACGGTAACGAATAGGTTCGTAGCACTGTGAAGAGCGGCTACAAAATGTTGGATGCGAACGAAGCGGGGGCGCGTGTCGCTTACGCACTGAACGAGGTCATCGCTATTTATCCGATCACTCCAGCGTCGCCGATGGGTGAATGGGCGGACGCGTGGGCCGCAGGCGGCGTGAAAAATCTGTGGGGCACGGTGCCCTCTGTGATCGAAATGCAGAGCGAAGCCGGCGCAGCCGGAGTGATCCACGGCGCGCTTCAGACCGGAGCGCTCAGCACCACTTTCACGTCGTCGCAAGGTCTGCTGTTAATGATCCCGAATATGTACAAGATTGCCGGGGAGCTGACGCCGACGGTGTTCCATGTGGCTGCGCGCTCGCTCGCCGCGCAGGCGCTATCGATCTTCGGCGATCACAGCGATGTGATGGCGGCACGCGCCACCGGGTGGGGAATGCTTTGTTCGGCGTCGGTGCAGGAGGCGCAGGACCTGGCCTTAATCGCACACGCAGCCACGCTCGAATCGCGCATTCCGTTTATGCACTTCTTCGATGGATTCCGCACATCACACGAGATCTCGAAGATCGACATTCTGCCAGATGACATGTTGCGGGCGATGATCGACGAGGCGCGGGTAATCGAGCATCGCGCTCGCGCGCTCTCGCCGGACCATCCGGTGATTCGCGGCACGGCGCAGAATCCGGACGTCTATTTTCAAGCGCGCGAAACGGTGAACCCGTTTTACGCCTTATGCCCCGGGATTGTGCAACAGACCATGGATTGTTTCGCCGAGATCACGGGGCGGCGGTATGCTTTGTTCGAATATCACGGGGCGACCGACGCCGAGCGCGTGATTGTATTGATGGGCTCAGGTTGCGAGGCCGTTCATGAGACGGTGGATTTTCTCGCCACGCAAAATGAGAAAGTCGGTGTGGTGAAGGTGCGATTGTACCGGCCGTTCGACGCAAAAGCGTTCGTCAACACGCTGCCCATGACCGTGCGCAGCATCGCAGTTCTCGATCGGACAAAAGAACCGGGCTCGGGAGGCGAGCCGCTCTATCTCGATTGCGTCAATGCGTTGTATGAGCAGGACCGCAGCGACCTGCGCATGGTCGGCGGTCGGTACGGCTTATCATCGAAGGAATTCACGCCGCCGATGATCAAGGCGGTCTTTGACAATCTCGCGGAAGCGTCGCCGAAGAACCATTTTACGGTCGGTATCGACGACGATCTCTCGCATACAAGTCTGCCATTCGATCCGGCATTTTCCATCGAACCGGACGAAGTTGTTCGCGCACAGTTCTTCGGCCTCGGAGCAGACGGCACGGTCGGGGCCAACAAGGAGTCGATCAAGATCATCGGCGAAAACACGGATCATTTTGCGCAGGGATATTTTGTCTACGACTCCAAGAAAGCGGGCGCGATGACGATCTCGCATTTGCGCTTCGGACCGCGGCGCATTCGCTCGACCTATCTCATTAGCAAGGCCAATTTCGTTGCCTGTCATCAGCCGTTTCTTCTCCAACAGTGTGACGTTCTGCGAGACCTGGCAAAGGGCGGAACATTTTTGCTGAACTCGCCCTATAACCGCGAGCAAGTTTGGGAGCGCCTTCCCGAAAGCGTTCAGGCAAAGCTAATCGAAACCCATGCGCGCTTCTTTCTCATCGACGCGAACAAAGTTGCGAGGGATTGCGGAATGGGAGGGCGCATCAACACGGTGATGCAGACCTGTTTCTTCGCCATCTCGGGCGTCCTGCCGGCGCAGGACGCGATCGAGGCGATTAAGAATTCTATTTGCAAAACGTATGCGAAGAAAGGCGATGAGATCGTGCAGATGAATCTGCGGGCGGTTGATGAATCGCTCGCACATTTATATGAAGTGGAAGTTCCGGACGCAGTTGTTCCGATACCATCCGGGAGCAACGGCGAGCTCAAGCGCGCGCCGGAGTTTGTGCGCAATGTGCTGGGCGAGATCATGGCGGGTCGCGGCGATCGTGTGCCGGTAAGCGTGTTGCCTAACGACGGCACATATCCGACCGGCACAACACAATGGGAGAAGCGGAATCTCGCAAGCGAGGTCCCGGTTTGGGACGCGGCAGTCTGTATCCAGTGCGGCAAATGCGTGATGGTCTGCCCGCATGCAGTCATCAGAAGTAAAGCGTATGAGGCGGCTGTTCTCCCAGGCGCGCCTTCGTCGTTCAAGTCGGCCGACGCGCGGCTGCCGGAGTGGAAAGGGTTGAAATACACCCTGCAAGTGGCGGTGGAAGATTGCACCGGGTGCGGAATTTGTGTCGATGTTTGCCCGGCACGCAACAAATCCGAAGCGCGTTTGAAAGCCATCAACATGCAGCCGCAGTTGCCGCTGCGCGAACGCGAGCGCGAGAACTGGAATTTCTTCCTTTCAATTCCGGAGATGGATCGCCGTAAGGTGCCAACTGACCATGTGCGCAAAATGCAGATACAACAGCCCCTCTTTGAATTCTCGGGAGCGTGCGCCGGTTGCGGGGAGACGCCGTACATCAAAGTGCTTACACAATTGTTTGGTGATCGGCTCATCATAGCGAACGCGACTGGCTGCTCTTCCATTTACGGCGGCAATTTGCCAACCACGCCATACACCAAAGACGTGAACGGGCGCGGACCGGCGTGGGCAAATTCGCTATTTGAAGACAATGCGGAGTTTGGGCTTGGCTTCCGTGTTTCGCTCGACAAACAGCAAGAGTTCGCAGGCGAACTGCTTCAGCAACTTTCTCCGCAGATCGGTCGCAGGCTCGCGACGGAAATCCTGAATGCGCGCCAGCGTGATGAAGCAGATGTCTTCGATCAGCGCGAACGCGTCACCGAGCTGAAGCGCAGACTCGCATCCATTGGAAGTCCGCACGCGAAACGCCTGCTCGCGCTGGCCGACACGCTTGTGCGCAAAAGCGTTTGGATCGTTGGCGGCGACGGCTGGGGTTACGATATTGGCTACGGCGGTCTTGACCACGTCCTGGCGAGTGGCCGGAATGTCAAGGTGTTGCTTCTCGATACGGAAGTTTATTCCAACACAGGCGGTCAATGTTCCAAGTCCACGCCTCGCGCTGCAGTGGCAAAGTTCGCCTCCGGCGGGAAACGCGGTCCGAAAAAGGATCTTGGGCTCATGGCAATGACTTACGGCACCATCTACGTCGCCTCGGTTGCGATGGGAGCGAAAGACGAGCACACGTTGAAGGCGTTTCTCGAAGCCGAAGCATTCGACGGTCCGGCGCTCATCATCGCCTACAGCCATTGCATCGCGCACGGCATCAACATGACCACAGCCAATCAAAATCAAAAAGCAGCAGTCAACTCCGGTCAGTGGCTGCTGTACCGTTACAATCCTGAGCGGGCGGTACTCGGAGAAAATCCACTAAAACTCGATTCTGCCGCGCCGCACATGAAAGTGGCTGATTACTTCAAACTCGAGAACCGGTTCAAGATGCTTGAGATGAGCGAACCGCGCGCCGCAAGAGAATTGCTCGCTCAGGCGCAGGCAGACGTGAACACGCGCCGCGCGTTCTACGAATTTCTCGCTGCCCAAAAATTCAACCCCACGCCAAACCCATGAACCTAACGACCAGATATCTGGGATTTAAGTTGCGCACGCCGCTTGTGCCGTCGGCATCGCCGCTTTCGGAAAAGATCGACAATATCAAACGAATGGAAGACGCCGGCGCCGCGGCGATCGTGTTCCATTCACTTTTTGAGGAACAGCTTCGTCGCGACCATCATGAACTACATTATTATCTCGAACAGGGCACGGAAAGTTTCGCGGAATCGCTGACATATTTTCCAGAGACGGCTGAGTTCAAGGTTGGGCCGGAAGCATACCTCGAGCACATTGCCCAGGCGAAGGCGGCGGTCGATATCCCAATCATTGGTAGCCTCAATGGTACGACATTTGGCGGTTGGCTGGCTCACGCCCAGCAGATCGAGGAAGCAGGCGCTGATGCGCTCGAGCTGAACATTTACTCAATCCCAAGTGATCCGGACGTTCGAGGGGAAGACATCGAAACCCACTACGTCAGTATTCTCGCAGCGATCAAAGCGCAGTTGAAAATTCCGGTGGCGCTCAAGCTTAGCCCATTCTTTACGAATTTCGCGCGGTTCGCGCGGGAGGCCGACCGCAATGGCGCGGACGCGCTCGTGCTGTTCAATCGTTTCTATCAGCCAGACATTGAATTGGAGACCCTGGAGATATCACCCAACGTACTGTTGAGCACGCCGATGGCGATGCGCTTGCCGATGCGGTGGATCGCGATGCTCTACGGCCGTGTCGGTGCGAACCTGGCTGCGACCAGCGGAATCCACCGCGCCACCGATGCACTAAAAATGTTAATGGCCGGCGCCGACGTGACGATGGTTTGCTCAATCCTGTTGCGTCGCGGAATCGATCACATCCGTGTGATCGAACGCGAGATGGGAGAATGGATGGAAGAACATGAATACGAATCGATCGAGCAACTCAAAGGCAGCATGAGTCAGAAAAACTGTCCGGATCCGAGTGCATTCGAGCGCGCTCAATACATGCGCGCGCTTCAGACGTATCCTGCAGCGGAGGTTTAAGACTCGCGCATCAAATTGCAGCAACGCAGTGCAGAGTCATTGCTCGATTCAGGCACTAGACAGAAATCCAAGCACGATGCCCGGCATAGGATCTTGGCGATCATACCGGGCGAACGACGGCGACATTCAGCCAAACTTCCTCGATTGTTTACGCTTATTCCTGATAGGGTAAATAGCGAGCATTGAGCTGATGCACAGTCTCAGGCCGTGCACCAGCTCTCAGTTTTGTGCGCTATTGCACTTTCACTTCGATTGTTTTTGGCTTCGGCATTGGGCGTTTTGGCAGGTGGACCTGCAACACGCCATCATGAAACTCAGCCATGATCTTGGTTGGGTCTGCATCTTCGGGCACGGTGAATCTGCGCTCAAAGGTGCCGAAGAAGCGTTCGAGCCGATGGAATTTCCGCTTCTTTTCTTCCTTTTCGGCCCTGCGCTCGCCGGAAATGTAAAAAATGCCGTTTTCGATTGTTACTTTAACGTCATCCTTCTTCATCTCGGGGAGGTCAGCCTTGAACAGATACTCATGATCATCCTCGGTGATATCCACCAAGGGCGACCAATCGGCTAGCTTGAACCGGTCGCCATTCTTCGGGAAACGAATCGGGAAGGTCGGAACGCCGCCAAAGAATGTGCTAAAGCGGTTCTGCGCTTCCTCCATCTCCCGGAATGGGTTCCAGGTTGTGAGTGTCTTCATAATTTTTTCCTTTCTGTACAAGACAAGCCGCCCTGACCGCGCATCGCGCTCACCATAATTTGCGATAGTCTGTTCGGATTTTGCGGCGCATTTTTTCACAGTTAATGGAGGCGGGGCTGCGCCCCCCAAATTCCCATCGCAAAAAACGCCTGTCTTTTGACAAGACCTGCATGGCGCAGCTCCGCCACGAGGCTCTAATGATCGCAAGACAATTATGTGAAAGCTGTTATTTACCCCGAAACGATCAAGAGGCGCCAGCCAGGAAGATTTGCGCCGGCTGTCACCCCACAAAGCATCAAGGTCCGCGAACGGCTTTTCTCCGATCGCACTTATCGTATCGGCAGCGAGAACGCTTTTCGGATCGGCCCGCAGATTCGCGAGTTAGAACTCCAAGGCCACAAAGTCATCAAGTGCAATTTGGGGGAGCCGGATTTCCCGTTGGCAAAACACATCGCGGACGAAATCAAACGTCAGATCGATCTCGATCTCACCCACTACTGCGATCCGCAGGGCATCCTGCCGTTGCGCGAAGCGATCGCACGCATCGTTTCGCGCACTCGCAAGATCGACATCTCGCCAGACTGCGTCGTCGTCTTCCCGGGCGGCAAGCCGCCAATCGGCTTGACCCAGCAAACGTATTGCAATCCCGGCGATGAAGTGATTTATCCGAGCCCTGGCTTTCCCATTTACGAATCCTTCACCGGTTACGTGGGCGCGAAGCCGGTGCCACTTCACCTGCGAGAAGAGTTTGATTTCAGTTTCGGCGGCCGCGAGCTCGCGCCGCTCATCACCGACCGCACGCGCGTCATCATTTTAAATTTCCCTTCCAATCCCACAGGCGGCGTCGCAACTCGCGAGCAACTCGAGGAGATCGCCGACGTCATCTACGCAAACGCGCCGGACCAGGTGCGGATCTATTCCGACGAAATTTACGAGGACATTTTGTTCGATGGGAATCATCATCAATCAATCGCGTCCGTGCCGGGGATGACCGAGCGCACCATCATTGTCGGCGGCGTGTCCAAGTCGTTTGCCTGGACAGGAGGCCGCGTCGGATGGGCGGTGTTTCCGACAGTAGAAGAAGCAGCAGTCTTCAAGAACCTGAACATAAATTATTTTTCCTGTGTGCCCGCTTACAATCAGATGGGCGCGGCGGTCGCGCTCGAATCGCCGTTGAGCGCGGAATCGATTTCGCGGATGTGCGACGCTTTCAGCGAGCGGCGTGATCTAATGGTTGCCGGACTCAACTCGATTCCCGGTATCCGCTGCCGCAAACCGGGCGGAGCATTTTACTTGTTCCCGAACATCGCCGGTGTGTGTGAAGAACTCGCCGCGCTCGACGCGTACAGGAAAATGCCGATGGGCGATCGGGAGCGGAGCAGTCCATCGACCCTCGTGCAGATGTTTCTGCTGTGGCGTTATCAAGTTGCAACGATGGACCGGCGCTCGTTCGGCTCTATTGGCTCCGAAGGTCAACATTATCTCCGAATTTCGATCGCTACTGCACTGAACGATCTCAAGATCGGGCTCGAACGCATTCGCAAGGCAGCGACTGATGTCGACGGATTTCAAAAGTTCATCAAGGAAGGAAAACATCTATGCTAACAGAACTGATTTCCCACGAAAGAGCCCCCGCCCATCGTGACGATGGCACGATGCTGTTCGGCCCGCGTCGGGGTGGATTCATCAACGCTGCGGACCGCGTCTTTGAAGAAGGGTGGCCGCTCGACGAAGCGACAGTGGAACAATGCGAAGTGTTCGATCTCTTTTACCGCACGCTCTGTGCCGTCATGTACAACTACGTGCCGCTGTCTGGTCACCCCGGCGGCTCGATTTCGTCGGGGCGATTTGTGGCGCGGCTGTTGTTCGACGCGATGGATTACGATCTCGCCGAGCCGAATCGTCAGGACGCCGACATCATTTCCTACGCAGCCGGGCACAAAGCGCTCGGGCTTTACGCGATGTGGGCGCTACGCAATGAAGTGGCGCGAATCGCCGCGCCGGATCTGTTGCCACGCGATGAGAGATCGCAATTGCGGCTCGAAGATTTGTTGGGTTTTCGACGCAACCCGACAACGACGACGCCTCTGTTCAAAAAATTTCGTGCGAAACCGCTCGATGGGCATCCGACACCGGCCACACCATTCGTTAGGCTTTCGACTGGCGCGTCTGGCGTGGGCGTTCCGGCCTCATTCGGGTTGGCCTGGGCTGCGGCTGATCTCTACGGTGAAGGCGCACCGCGCGTGCACATTGTCGAAGGCGAAGGGGGAATGACTCCAGGCCGGGTGGCGGAAGCTTTCGCCGCGGCCGCGACAGCTTCGCTCGACAATATCATTTTGCATATTGATTGGAACCAGGCATCTATCGATTCGAATCATGTCTGCCGCGATGGCGGAGCGCCGGGCGAATACGTGCAATGGACGCCGGCCGAGCTCGCATATCTGCACGACTGGAATGTAATCCTCGTTCCAGATGGCTTCGACTGGCAGCAAATTACAACGGCGCAACGCCTAGCGCTCGGTTTCCGCAACGGTCAACCGACGGCGATCGTTTATCGCACAGTCAAAGGCTGGCAATACGGGATCGAGGGGCGCGCCTCGCATGGCGCTGGCCACACGCTTTGCTCGAATGGATTTTTCAAGGCACTCGCGCCGTTATTGTCGAAAGGTTTCGTGCCGCTGCCCTGCTGTGAGTCCGACAAGCAACGTTGTCGTGGCGGGGCGGACGCGACAATCGTGGAAGAATGTTATTGGAAAACACTCACCATCATCCGCCACTCATTGGAGGCAAGCCGACCAATGGTCGAAGCGTTGGCGGCCCAACTACGCGCCGCGCGAGCGCGATTGGACGCGCACGCGCGTAAACCGTCCGACGGCCGGCCCCTGATCGACCTCACATATACTATCGCGGAAGGCGCTCCTGATGCGCCGCCTCCGCGCGAACTCAGGGTTAACCCTGGAACAAAGACAACCCTGCGCGAGCAGTTGGGTCGGGTGTTGAACTACTACAACCTCGCCACTGACGGCGCTTTCATTGTTGCTGCTGCTGATCTGCTCGGATCGACAAGTATCAACAAAGCAAACGAAAAGTTTCCTGCCGGTTTTTACAATCGCCGCACGAATCCGGGCGCGCGGGAACTTGCCATTGGCGGAATTTGCGAAGATGCGATGATGGCGATGCTGTCAGGCATCAGCACATTTGGCGCTCACATCGGCGCGGGCTCATCGTATGGCGCGTTCAGCGCACCACTGGGTCATATCGCAGCGCGATTGCACGCAATTGGTAATCAAGCGCGCGTTGCAACAGAAGGCGGCGAGTATCGTCCGTTCTTTCTCGTCTGCGCGCACGCAGGACTGAAGACCGGCGAAGATGGTCCAACGCACGCCGACCCGCAGTCATTGCAATTGCTTCAGGATAATTTTCCGCCCGGCACGATGATCACGTTGACACCGTGGGACCCGCAGGAAATTTGGTTCCTCGTCTCAGCCGCGCTCGCAAAACGCCCGGCAATTATCGCGCCGTTTGTCACCCGTCCACCGGAATTGGTGCTGGATCGGGCAGCGCTTGGTTTGCCGCCCGCCCCGGCAGCAGTTCAAGGTGTTTATCGTTTGCGGGCTGCGCGCTGGCTATCGCAAGGCACAATTGTGCTCCAAGGCACCGGCGTAACGAACGCGTTTCTAACGCAAACGCTGCCGTTGATCGATCGCGAAAAACTGGATCTAAACATTTACGTGATCACGTCGTCCGAGCTCTTCGACATGTTGCCGACGGCGAAGCGCAAACGCATTTTCCCGGAAGCGCATCAGCAAGAGGCGATGGGTATCACCGATTTTACGTTCGCGACGATGACGCGCTGGATCCGTTCCGACTACGGGCGCAAGCATTCGCTGCATCCGTTCCGGCACGGGCATTTTCTGGGAAGCGGTCCCGGCGCAGTGGTCATGGCCGAAGCTGGGCTCGACGGGGAGAGTCAATTCGAAGCGATCCGCGCATATGTCCGCAACCGTTAAGGACACATCATGTCTGCTACGCTGACGACGCAGCTCGATGAAAAACAATCGAGCCCGGATTCGCATCTTGCCGACAATCCTATCTCGCTTTTTCAGACTTGGTTCAGAGAGGCGATCCATTCCGGGATCAAAGAGCCATCTGCCATGACGGTGGCGACAGTGGATCCCGACGGCTGTCCGGATGCCCGAATGATGTTGCTCAAGAGCGTGGACGAGCGCGGCTTCGTTTTCTACACGAACCTGCGGAGCGCGAAAGCCCAGGCATTGATGCACGATCCGCGCGTGGCGCTCTGTTTCTATTGGGCCGACATTGGCAAACAGGTGCGCGTCCGTGGTCGGGCAAACAGCGTAAGCGACAAAAAGAGGCCGATGGTTATTTTGCTACGCGTCCGCGGTTGAGTCAGATCAGTGCCTGGGCTTCGAAACAATCGCAACCCATGCGCGGCTACTTTGAGCTTGAAGCACAAGTCGCCAAAGCCGCTTGGCATTTTGGGTTGGAAGAAGTACCACGTCCGCCGTTCTGGTCAGGATTTCGGGTCGTCCCGGCACGAATCGAGTTTTGGATCCAAAAACCATTTCGCCGCCATCACCGGATGATTTACGAACACGTGTCATACGGCTGGCGAAAGCAGTGGCTCTACCCCTAGTCATTAAGCCCGGCGCAATAACTGCACAGCAAAACGCAAACGCGGTACATCCGCGGCCGCCGCCGCGACTATGCTTTGGCCAATAACAATGCATTTAAATCAGCCATGGAGGCAATCCCATGAAATTGGCCACTACTTATCTTGGTTTTAAATTGCGGACGCCGCTCGTCCCGTCTGCGTCGCCGCTTTCGGAAGATCTCGACAACATCAGGCGAATGGAAGACGCCGGCGCGTCGGCCGTGGTTTTCCATTCGCTCTTTGAAGAACAACTTCGACCGGGAAATTATCGCCTGCGCAGCGGTTCTGGTAATGGCGACGAATTCTCGTCCGACGCGCTCACCGACTTTTCCGACGAGCCTGACTTCAAGGTGGATCCTGAGGCGTATGTCAATCATATCGCAAAAGCAAAAGCCGCCGTGAAGATCCCGATCATCGGCAGCCTTAATGGGTCGACCTTTGGCGGTTGGCAACGGTACGCCAGGCTGATTGAACAAGCCGGCGCCGATGCGCTCGAACTAAACATCTATACCGTACCCACCGATCCGGAGAGCGGCGCCGACGACATCGAGACTGAATACTTGACCATCGTGGCGTCGGTGAAAGCGCTGTTGAAAATTCCCGTCGCAGTAAAGCTCAGCCCGTTTTTCACGAACCTGTCGCGCTTTGCGCGGCGCCTCGATCAAACCGGTGCCAACGCACTGGTGTTATTCAATCGTTTTTACCAACCCGATATTGAACTCGAGACGCTTGAGGTCAGCCCCAATCTTCTTCTCAGCACGCCGATGGCGATGCGTTTACCGATGCGATGGATTGCACTTTTGTATGGTCGGATTGGCGCAAATCTCGCGGCCACCAGTGGGATTCACCACGGCGTGGATGCACTGAAGATGCTAATGGCCGGCGCTGACGTGACGATGCTGTGCTCAGTGCTGTTGCGCCGCGGGATCGATCACATTCGCGTGATCGAACGCGAGATGAGCGAATGGATTGAAGAACATGAATACGAATCGGTGGAGCAACTCAAAGGCATCATGAGCCAGAAGAATTGTCCGGATCCGACTGCGTTCGAGCGCGCACAATACATGCGCTCGCTCTCGACCTATCCGAAGACAAACGCCTAAATGGCATAATGCGTCCCTCGATTTGAAGCAGCGGGAGTTTGCATGCACCATCGACAAGCTTTTGTGCTGGGACATTTTCATTTCACCATTTTACTTTTCGCACTGGCACTGGCCGTTACGCGGCTGCCTGCCGCAGATGAAGTCGATCAGGAATCGCACTTCACCACGAATGCGCGGCAGTTGATTTTTGAAGGCCGACGCAGTGGGGAGGGTTATTTTTCGCCGGACAGTGGCAAACTGATTTTTCAGAGCGAGCGCGAGCAAGGAAATCCATTCTATCAGATATACGTGCTCGACCTGAACACCGGCGACACGACACGCGTTTCGCCCGGCATCGGCAAAACAACGTGCGGTTTTTTCCAATCTGGCACGGATCAAGTGCTCTTCGCTTCAACACATGCCGATCCGCAGGCGGTGGTGAAACAAAAAGCGGAGCTGGAATTTCGGGCCAGCGGGAAACAGCGCCGCTACTCATGGGATTACGACGACACGTTCGAAATTTATTCGGCAAAACAAGACGGGTCTGATCTGGTGAACCTCACCCATTCACCCGGCTATGATGCCGAAGGCTCCTTCTCGCCGGACGGAAAACAAATCGTTTTCTGTTCGCTACGCGGCGCGTTCCCCCTCGAAAAGCTTTCGCCCGAGCTGCGCGCGCGATATGAGAAAGATCCATCGTGGTTTGGCGAGATTTACATCATGAACGCCGACGGCTCGGATGTGCGCCGTCTGACGGATGCACCGGGCTACGACGGTGGTCCGTTTTTCTCGCCGGATGGTCAGCGGATTATTTTGCGACATTTCGAAGCGAACGGCATGATCGCCGACATCTGGACGATGAAAACGGACGGCTCGGACAAGCGTCGCCTTACCGATTTCAAATCCATGTCGTGGGCGCCGTTTTACCACCCTAGCGGGAAATACCTCATCTTTACGTCGAACAAATTCGGTTTTGAAAATTTCGAATTGTTCATTGTCGATGTGGATGGTGAGCGGGAGCCGGTGCGTGTGACTTTTACGCCCGGGTTCGATGGGTTGCCGGTTTTTTCTCCGGATGGAAAAAAGCTTTGCTGGACAAGTGGCCGCACGAGCGACGGAAAAGCGCAGCTATTTCTCGCTGATTGGGATGACCAGGCCGCACGCGCCGCGCTCTCAGCAGCGCCGAAAAGATCGCAACCGAGTGAGGAGACCGGGACATTCTCGCCGGAGATTACCCAAGCCGATCTGCGGAGCGAAGTAAAATGGCTCACTGATGAAGCCCGGGATGGCCGCATGACCGGCAGCCTTGGCGCGCAGGCTACAGCCAAGTGGCTTGCAGATTATTTTCGTCAGATCGGCCTGCAATCGTTTGCCGAGAACTTTGCCACGCCGTTCCAGTTCAATGCTGGCGAACGCGTGTTGGCTGAGAAGACCCGACTTGAAATTATGGCGGGCGGTTCTCGATCTTGGCGTGCCAAACTGGATCAAGATTTCCGGCCGCTCCCTTTCAGTGAGAGTGGCGACGCGAGCGGTGAAGTGGTGTTCGCCGGATACGGTCTCGTCGCGCCCAGCGACCAGGGTGCGCGCTACGATTCTTACGCGGGCTTGGACGTGAAGGGCAAAATCGTTCTCATCCTTCGCTACGTTCCAGAGAATGTGGAACCCGCGCGTCGCTCCCAACTTAATCGTTATGCGGGACTGCGATACAAAGCCATGCTTGCCCGCGAACGCGGCGCGAAAGCTGTGCTGGTCGCCACTGGGCCGAACTCGCCGCATGCCGGAGAACTCGTTCCGCTCACAAGCGATTTCACAAATTCGGCGAGTGGCATCATCGCCGCGTCAATTAATGGAAAAACGGCAGACGCGCTTCTCGCGCCCAGCGGAAAAACTTTGAAAGAGCTGCAGACTGCGCTCGACAGCGAGAACCCTCACGTTAAAACCGCCTTCGTTTTACCGAAGGTGAAAGTGACGCTCGGCTGCGGCGTCGAGCATTTGAAAAAAAGCGATTCCAACGTGGTCGGATACCTTCCGCCCGCGCAAGAATCGAGTGGGAATGAATACGTTTTAGTTGGCGCACACTATGATCATCTTGGGCATGGCGGCAGCAGTTCGCTCGACCGGGCTGGCGAAGAAAATAAAATCCATCCGGGCGCTGACGATAATGCATCGGGCGTCGCCTGGGTGATGGAACTGGCAGCGTCGCTGGCCAAGGAGCACGCCGAACATCCTGGGAAATTTCGGCGCGGAGTCATCTTCGCCTGTTGGTCAGGCGAAGAAATCGGGCTAATCGGCTCGGCCGCATTTTGCCAGCATCCGGCGGTGCCGCTCGAGAAAGTTGTTGCGTATGTGAACTCAGACATGGTCGGCCGGATGCGTGACAACAAGCTTACGCTTCAAGGAGCTGGTTCGTCGCATGCATGGCGGCAACTCATCGAGAAACGAAATATCGCTGCCGGATTCAATCTCACGCTGCAGGACGACCCCTATCTGCCGACCGATGTGACCAGTTTCTACACGAAAAGTGTTCCCGTTCTGAATTTCTTCACGGGCGCGCACGAAGATTATCATCGGCCAACCGACACCGCCGATAAGCTTAATTACAAGGATCTCGAGCGCATAGGCAGGTTTACGCGCGACGTCATTATCGATCTTGCCCAAAGCCCAAGTCGCCCCGATCTCGCCAAGGTCGAAAGGAGCGGCCAGGCGTTTGGTGGTCGTGAGACGCTGCGCACTTATCTCGGCACCATTCCTGATTACACGACCGAAGTGAAAGGCGTGAAACTCAGCGGCGTGCGCGGCGACAGCCCGGCGGAAAAAGCCGGGCTAAGAGGAGGCGACGTCATCGTGGAGTTCGCGGGCCAGAAGATCAGCAACATCTACGATTACACGTACGCGCTCGATGCGGCGAAGATTGGCCGATCCACACGTATGGTGGTGGAGCGCGATGGCCGGCGGGTGACGCTCGAAGTCACACCCGAAGCGCGAAAATAACTGCGAGCGCGCGATCAGGTGTTTTTGCTGCCACGCATTTTGCGGACTTCTGCTGCGATTCTTGCGAGCTGGTCACTGACGTCGCTGCGCGGGATCTTGAGTTCGATCACATAAACACGATTGGATTTTTGCGCGCGCGAGAGAGCGGCGTCGAAGTCGCCTTTTGTAGATGCGGTGATACTTTCGCCGCCGCCCACAAGTTCGCAGATCTTACTGTAGTTCCACTGAGTGATGACATTAAAACAGCCCTCGCGGATTTTTCGCATGGTGCCATAGCCATCGTTGTTTAGAACGATAATGATCGGATTCAGACCGAGGCGGACCGCGGTCGAGATCTCCGCTCCTGTCATCTGGAATGCGCCATCTCCAACCAGAACGTACGGCCGAAGCTTTTTTGCAGCCATGGCGACGCCAATGCTCGCCGGGACCGCAAAACCCATCGACATGTAATATGCGGGCGCGATGAACTGCGCTTGTTTTGCGCTGCGAATGCCGACCGCGCCAAAGATGGCATCACCGATGTCAGCGATCACACAGCAACGCTCGTCGAGATGCAGTGAAAGAATTCGAAAAACACTGGACATCGTCAGTGCATGCGAGCGTTCGATGTCTTTTAACGGCGTGGGCAGCGAGTGAGGATTGGGATGCTTAAAGTGTTTTGGTGTGATGCGTGCAGTGGCGAGCGCTTCAAGAAAATCCCGAAACTGAATTGAATCGTACCGATGATATTGAACGGTCACGCGCTCGGTCGTCGCAAGAACTGTGCGTCGGCGCTCGAGCTTCGCAGTGTAAAAACCCATGCTCATGTCGGTGATGAAGGTCCCGAGCATGATTACGAGGTCGGCAGATTCGACGTACTTCCGAACGTGTTCGTCGCTGCTCATGGCCCCGCCATACACACCGAGATAAAGCGGATGGTTTTCAGGAACTGCGCTTTTGCTCAAAAGATCAGCGGCAATCGGAATGTTCATTCGTTCCGCCATTCGCACTACCAAACGAGCGGTGCGATACCGCGCCAGCTCGACACCGGCGAGAATAACCGGTCTCTTCGCCGCGCGAATCAGCGATACGGTCTCGCTGAGGGCTGCATCGAGCGCATGGGGATCGGATTTTTCAGGCGCAGCAGGGGGGAGTCCGGTTATAGGAATTTCACGATCAACAATGTCGTGTGGAACTTCGATGTAAACCGGACGTTTGTGACGCAAACATGCCTCGACGCAACGAACGATCTCAGAAGCGGCGCGTTGCTCATCGAGCAGGACCGTGCTCGCAACCGTGACTTCGTCGTAAATGCGGCGCTGCGTTTCGAAAGTTTTGACCTTGTGATGCAGGAGCGGATCCTTTTCGCGATCTTTCCGTCCCGGCGCGCCGCTTACAACGACAACCGGCGATTTCTCGGCATAGGCGCCGGCAATGGCGTTCAGAACGTTGAGTCCGCCTACGCAGTAAGTCACGCAGACCAGGCCGATGCCGTTGATGCGGGAATAGGCATCAGCAGCAAAACCCGCCGCGGGCTCATGCGTCATCGTGATACTCTGGATTTTCGATTTCTCCAGCCACGTAAATGTCGGCAAAGCAAAATCACCAGGAATCCCAAAACTGTGGCGAACGCCACGGCGATAAAGATACTCAAAGAGAAACTGCCCCAACGGCATGGTCCGGGGAAAGGATTCGGGTTGAGGACGCGCCATTTTTCTTGGAAAAGCCCGAGACGTAACCGCATCGGCGCCGTCCAGACCGGGGAAGCTGACAGCTTCCCCTACTGCTAAGGTTGGCTTTCTTGACAAATTAATCCTGCGACTCATCGTCAGCTTCCGACGTCAAATGATGATGATGACGCCTGTCTTTCTTCCTGTAGGCATCATACGCAAGAGCTGCCCAGCACCCGATTGGGAAGAGTAGACCAACACCTGCAGTACCAAGGATAGATATGATGCCGACGAATATGGCAATCGGCATGCCGAGAAACATCAAAAAAAGCCCCATTTCATAGTGACCTTTGTAGATGTGACCCAGTCCCGGCACAATACTGAGCACCGCTGCAATTTCGTTATGCGCATGTTTCTCTTCCTTGCTGAGTGGCGTTGATAATGTCTTCAAGTTTATCACCTCCCTTATTGCGGTTATGGTTACCATTCGGGCTGTTTCAAACAGCCAACAATGATTAGCGCGTAAAGCGCCATCATTGAGATGACAGCAACTAAAATTAAGTATTCCATAGAGCGCTCCTTCGTGACCTAATTACAGCGACCAGCGAACTCATGCTCTGCTTCAATTGGCTTTTGCTTTGCAAAAATTGCTCAGGATACAAGCAGCTATTTTGTCGCCGCCTCAAGATTAGGTGAGCAATTGCCAAATGAGGAACAGCCGAGCCGTTCCAGCGCGGTTAAATGGCGTTGGGAGTAGTAAAGATGTCACCCAAAAATGAATCTACACAAGCCACTTCACGGAATGCAGTTCGAGCAGAACCAGTGGAGATCTGGAAGGCGCGAAGTTTCATCGAGCAGCATTCCGGCGACGAACTTTCGTTGAGGAAAGTGGCGAAAGCGGTCAACATCAGCGCAAATCATCTGAGCGAGAAGTTTAAGCAGGTCACCGGCACAAATTTTGTGGATTATGTTGCACGGGACCGATTCGAAAAAGCGCGTGATCTTCTCCTGAATTCCAATCGACGAATCAGTGAAATCGCCTTCGCTGCCGGATTCCAGTCGCTCTCCCAGTTCAACCGTGTTTTCAAAAAACTTTCGGGAAAATCTCCGAGTGCCTATCGCGCAGCTCATTCAACGCGCGCAAAACGCCGCTGAATCCAATTTCGCTCCTTAAATGCTATTTAAAGTAAAAGCCCATCGGCAGACATCATCCGGTGAGCAAACAGACAAGCCTCACAATGCTCATCATGAGGATAAGCGGCGGCAAATAGTTGCTTTAAACCGGCATCCGGAAATATGATGAGCTACACGCAAGGCGATTTCGAGCGGAAAACGAAATGTCGGAACAAACCTTAACGACTACGGACAATCGCACCGGCAAATCGTACACGTTGCGGATTGAGAATGGGACCGTGCGGGGAATGGACTTGCGCAACATCAAGACGGACGCGGACGATTTCGGGCTGATGACCTACGACCCCGCGTTGATGAACACCGCGTCCACCAAAAGCGCGATCACCTACATTGACGGCGACAAAGGGATTCTGGAATATCGCGGCTATCCCATCGAACAACTCGCCGAGAGCTGCAACTATTTGCAAGTCGCGTACTTGATTCTGTTTGGCGAGCTGCCGAACGACGAGCAGATGGCGGCGTGGACGCGCGACATTACGTATCACACCTTCGTCCACGAAAACATCAAGACGCTGATGCAAGCGTTTCGCTACGACGCGCATCCGATGGGAATGTTCATCAGCACTGTTGCGGCGCTTTCCACGTTTTATCCCGAAGCGAATAAGGTAGACGATATCGAGAATCGCTTGGCGCAAATCAAACGCCTTATCGCCAAAGTGCCGACGATCGCCGCGTTCTCGTATCGCCACAGTCGCGGTTTACCGTACGTCTATCCCGACAATGACCTGACCTACACCGGCAACTTCCTAAACATGATGTTCAAGATGACGGAGGCCAAGTACACGCCGAACCCAGTGCTCGAACGCGCGCTCGACGTCCTTTTCGTTCTGCACGCCGACCACGAACAGAATTGCAGCACGAATGCGATGCGCGCGATTGGTTCGAGCCGCGTGGATCCGTACAGCGCGATGGCGGGCGCGGCAGCCGCGCTCTACGGTCCGCTGCACGGCGGTGCGAATGAAGCAGTGCTCAAGATGCTCTCGCATATCGGCGACAAGCGCAACATTCCCAAATTCATCCAGGGCGTCAAAGGCGGCGAAGGCAGACTGATGGGCTTTGGGCATCGCGTCTACAAAAATTATGACCCCCGCGCGCGCATCATCAAGCGCGTGGCGGAGGAAGTGTTCGAGGTGACCGGGCGCAATCGGTTGCTCGACGTCGCGCTGGAACTCGAACGCATTGCGCTGGAAGATGAATATTTCATCTCGCGCAAACTCTACCCGAATGTGGACTTTTATTCGGGCATCATCTATCAGGCGATGGGTTTGCCGGTCGCGATGTTCCCGGTGATGTTCGCGATTCCGCGCACGGTGGGTTGGCTGGCGCAGTGGCAAGAGATGATTACAGACCCGGAGCAAAAGATCGCGCGCCCGCGCCAAATCTTTGTCGGACAGCCGCGCCGCGAGTTGGTGAAGCATAAGGTTTAGCGGCGCGAGTGAAATCAAAAAAATGAAAGTCGGAGTTCTCGGTACGGGTATGGTCGGCAGACGATCAGCCGCAAACTGGTGGAACTCGCGTGTAGCAGTAGAGCAAGAGGTAAAGGAATGGCCGAGTCGCCTTCTTCCTCGGAAATGCAGTTTTTCCCAATTGAGTAGATATTAATGTTGAATTCTCGCTTTCTTCTGGCGCCATTGATTCTCGCGCTCCTCTTTTCCGGCTCTAAGTCAACTCATGTTCAGGCAGAGAAGGAATCGGGCGTTAAAGAAGCTATGGGGCAAAAGGTGGCTTATTCGCAGCAGGTGCTAGTTGGGATCACGCTGGAGGACTACGGGCTCATTGCGAACAACGCGGAGAAGCTCGTGGAACTCAGCAATAAAACGAACTGGTATTCGCGCCAGGTGCCGGAATACGAGCTATTCCTCAATGAATTCCGCCGTAACGCCCAGGAGTTGAGGGAAGCTGGCCAACAGAAGAACCTGGACGCCGCATCGCGTGCTTATGTTCAGATGACATTGAGCTGCGTAAGTTGTCATAAATTCATTCGTAAAAGCTCCGGCACCGGAAGCCACTGATTGCCCCTTTCGTCAATCGCCGCACCGCTCGTGCGGCGTCCCGCTATCAGGCATAACTGGTATATTCCGGCTCGAACATCATCGATCTGATATGGGGACACTCCGGCATCTCACGCGTAGCGAGATTTTGGCGACAAGCTGTTTCGACAACGGCGACCGCTATGGATATTGAAACCTTTCGAATCTCTTTTAACCGTGGATAGACACGCCCAGCGTCCAAGTCGGTGGTTGAAACTTGGTCCGCGAGTGCGCGCGCGGCAGCAAGAAACATCTGGTCGCTAACCAACCGGCTGGCGCTCGCAATGACGCCCAAGCCAACGCCCGGGAAGATATAAGCATTATTAGCCTGCGTGGGCGCGAAGGTTTTACCGCCAACGCTAACCGGATCAAACGGGCTTCCGCTGGCAAAAACGGCGCGACCGTCGGTGTGTTCATAAGCTTCTTGCGCCGTGCATTCCGCCACCGAGGTCGGATTCGAGAGCGCGAAAACGATTGGTCTCTTGTTGATCTTTGCAGCGGCTTGGAGAATGGCGGGCGAGAAGGCGCCAGCTTTTCCGGTCGTGCCAATCAAGGCAGTCGGCCTGACTGTTTCGATTATGAAAACTCCGTCCGACAAGAATTCCTCGTCACACGCAAACGGCCGTTTATAATCTGCTAGATCATCGCGCCTGTTTACGACCAGGCCCTTGGAGTCCACAAACCAGCAGCGCCGGCGCGCCTCCCTTTCAGGCAAACCTTTGTCGACCATCGCCGCAATAACTAAGTTGGCGATTCCGGTTCCTGCTTCACCTGCGCCGAAAAACAGAAGCCGCTGGTCGGCCAAAGTCTCGCCGGTTATGCGCAGCGCGGTGTACAAACCGGCTAACACCACCGCGGCCGTGCCCTGGATATCATCGTTAAAGCAGCAGACGCGCTGGCGGTATTTAGTGAGCAAGCGAAAGGCATTGTCGCGCGCAAAGTCCTCGAACTGGATGAGCGCGTGCGGAAAAATCTTTGTAGCTGCCATGATAAACTCATCGAGGAGGCTCTCGTACTGTTCGCCGCGAATGCGTCGCTGGTGCAAGCCGAGATAAAGCGGATCGGCCAGCAGGGCGGTGTTATTTGTGCCGACATCGATTGTCACCGGAAGACATTGCGATGGAGGAATGCCCGCACACGCAGTGTATAAGATGAGTTTGCCGATCGGGATCCCCATCCCGTTGGCGCCGAGATCACCCAGGCCCAGAATCCGTTCGCCGTCTGTTACTACGATCACACGGACGTCACGTGTTGGCCAATTCTCCAGCACCTTGGCGACCCGCCCGCGATCCTGCGCCGAGACAAAGAGTCCGCGCGTCCGGCGAAAAATGTGGCTGTATTCCTGGCACGCCTCCCCGACCGTCGGCGTGTAGATCAACGGCACCATTTCTTCGATGTTGTCGACGATGGTGCGATAAAACAGCGTCTCGTTCCGGTCGAGAAGCGCGACCAAAAAGATGTACCGCTCGAGAGCCGTCGCTTTGCGTCGCAGATTCGCGAGCACCCGTTCTAGTTGCTCCTCCTCGGTTTGAACATGCGGGGGCAATAGCCCGTGGAGCCCAAGCGCGTCTCTTTCAACATCCGTGAAGGCCGTTCCTTTGTTGAGCGTCGGATTATGCAACAAGTCCAGCCCACGAGGAAATTTCTCATCCATCATGGTGATTGTTAGCAATGGTGATCATACCGTTCGATAATGCTTCAAGCAGGTCAGCGACACAAATTTTGTCGAGTGCGTTGCGCGTACTTGCTTCGAAAAAGCGTACAGACTTTTGTATGATCTCGATCTTCGCATCAGCGAGATCGCATTTGCAGTCGGGTTTCAATCGCTCTCACAATTCAATCGCGTTCTCAAAAAGCTTTCGGGAAAATCTCCGAGTGCCTATCGCGCAATCCATTCAAAGCGCACAAACGCCACTGAATTGAAGATTCTGGCGCAAAACGCTGCCACTCGTTTTTGCCGAAAAAATGCGTAGTCAGGATTTTGTCTTTTCGGCAATACTCTCCATTCGTGTGGCATTCGAGGCTAACTCGATGGATCCACGGTAAGCGCGAGAAAATTCTGTGGGGCGTCGGGGGAACAGCCGCGCTCGCCGTCATTCTGCTTTCTTGCAGCACGACGAATAAAGCAATTCTAGCGCCGCCCAGCATTCCGGGCGCGGAGTTCGTTGGCTCAGAGGAATGCCGGACGTGCCACGAAGAGATCGTGCGCGATTTTCGCACTGCAACGCACGCGCGGCTCCAGGCAAAAGGGGAGAACGCGAAGAACATGGGCTGCGAGTCGTGCCACGGCGCGGGGAGTTTGCACGTTAAATCCGGCGGTGCGGCCCATACGATCGTTAATCCGCAGAAGTCGCCGGAAACTTGTTTCCAATGTCATTTGGAAGTGCGGGCGCAATTCCAATTGCCTCATCATCATCCGGTCTTGGAAGGAAAAATGAGTTGCTCCGATTGTCACAACCCGCACAAGGGGATCGCAATCAAAGGCGGCGGGACTAATATTCAACAGAGCCTCAAAGCCGGTGGATTTGCTTTCCTGGGCAAAAACGAAACTTGCTTTGAATGCCACACCGCGCAACGCGGCCCATTTGTTTACGAGCACGAGGCAGTGCGAGAAGGCTGTGTAGTCTGCCATTCGCCGCACGGCTCCGTTAACCAGCGATTGCTAAACGAACGCAACGCGACGCTTTGCCTGAAATGCCATTTCCAAGAGCAAAAAGAACCCGGGCACATTTTCATCGGAGACACCGATCACTCCAGCTTCCTGCAGCAAGGGACGTGCTGGTCGGCCGGCTGCCATGAGGAACCGCACGGCTCTAACGTAACCCCGCTGCTTAGATATTGATGCCGATCTTATGAGCGTGCCCTGCAAATTCCTTGTGCTGGTTTGCGCGGGAATTTTTGCTGCCGCTGCGGTTCGCGCCGGCGAAACTACCGATGGAAAAGCGGTCACAACAGCAACAGAAGAAGCCCCGGAGTACAAGAACTGGATCGAGCTCGGTATCGGCGGCGTAATCACGAGCGGCGATCGCGCGCAGTTCGAACAAGAACACAGGTTGCCAGGCGATCAGCCTTACGGCGGCATCCAGGACCTGCACTTTGAGGGGCCTCTGGGCAAAGACGGCCTGTTTTCGGTGGACGGCCACGCGATCTGGGACACCAACGATTACGACATACAAGTGCAATTGTCGAAGCCAAAGCTCGGTTACATCAAGGCCGGTTTCACCGAATTTCGCAGTTGGTACGATGGGAATGGCGGATTCTTCCCACACAATGATGTGTTCTTCCCGCCGCCGATTCCCGAAATGCACATCGATAGAGGCGACGCATGGGTGGAACTGGGCTTGCGCGTGCCCGATTGGCCCGAAATAACGATCCGTTACGAGCACGAGTTTCGCCAAGGCCAGAAAGATTCGACAAGCTGGGGCGACACCAATCTGACCGGGCTTGCAGTTAATCCCACCCGCAAAATTATCCCCTCATTCCGCGACATCGATGAAACGCGCGACATATTTTCCTTTGAGGCATCGAAGACAATCGGGAACACCGACGTCTTGTTGGGAATGCGTTATGAACACAACGAAAACGATGACGCGTTAAACATGGAGCGTGGCGCTGGTCAACTGCCGCCAGTAGTTCCCCCGCCCATGCCTTCCTCGATTTAGCCGGCACTGCGCAAGTCAAGGAGCATGTCGTTAATGCCAACCTGTTTTGGATGCCGCTGGAGAATCTCGCTATTTTGACAGGCTTCCGATATACTCATGAGAACCTGGACACCTTCTCGACTTTTCTCGCGGAGGAACCTGCACCGAACACGCCGCCGTTTAGCCGAACGAATCCGGAGGGTGGATTTCACTATGGACCTCCAGAACCGGGATCTGGCGAGAGATTGGCAGATTACGACCGGTTTGCCGAGAGGCTGGAATTGCGTTACACCGGTATCAAGGACTGGCTTTTCTATGCCGAAGGCGAGTGGGAAGAGGAATGCGGCCACGTCAATGAGTTTCAGACGATCGACGAAGCAGAAGAACCTCTGGACAAAGACACCCATTTCATGGGCCAAAAATATAGTATCGGCGCAAACTGGTATCCAACGATGCGGTTGAACCTATCAGCGCAGTACTATCACAAGATTGCCGACTACGATAACGACATCTTCAGCGGTGAGCACCAGAGATTACTTGGCCAGGACTGGGATACGGATGACGTGAACGTCCGGATTACCTTCCGGCCGAAGATTCCATCTCGCCTTGGTGCCCTTTCTCTCGTCACGCGGTACGATTTTGTGCACACGACAATCGACGGTCAGTGGTTTGTCGAAGGCGAGGCATTAAACCAGGAGGAAACCGGGGTGATCAAAAAACATGTGATCACCGAGTCAATTAACTGGAACCCGCTTGCGCGGTTTTATCTTCAAGCAAATTTCTCGTACACCCTCAATCAAACGGACACGCCTGCCAACAACATCAATTTAGAGCCCCAGACAAGCCCGACAGTCGTGAACTTTAGAAATGATTATTGGACGGTAACCAGCGGCTTTGGCTATATAATCGACGATAAGACCAACTTTTACGCCGACTATTCGTTCTACTGCGCCAATGATTACTTTAAAAATGCTGCGGTTGCAGTGCCATACGGCGAGGGCGCCACTGAGCATACCGTTTCAGCCACGATCACGCGCCAACTGAACAAGCAAACGCGCCTGCTGCTGAGGTACGGCTATTTTAATTACAGAGACGTTTTGTCTGGAGGTCATAACAATTACCGGGCGCACTCCATCTATTCCGGTCTCCAGATTCGATTCTAATCTCGTAAACATCACAGAAGAGTAAACATGAAAACAATTATCGTACTTAGCATCAGCATCCTGATCGCCGCGCCGTTGTCGGTGCGTGCCGCGGACGTGAAAACAAATTGGGCCAATAACTGCGCGCAGTGTCACGGGCCCGATGGAAAGGCGAACACGAAAATGGGAAAAATGTTGAGCGCAAAGGATCTGACCGATCCCAAAGTTCAGGCTGAATTCACTGACGCGAAGGCGACGCAGTCAATCAAAGAAGGCGTTAAGCAAGGTGGCAAGACGACGATGAAGGCTTTCGGCGGAAAACTGACCGACGACGAGATCAAGGCGCTCGTGGCGTACGTTCGCACTTTGAAGAAATAACAACCGACTGATTCAATGAAGCGTTTCGCAGCCGATGCCGCTGCACTATGGGGCCAGCATTGCGCCTCCTGCCATGGTAAGGACGGCAGCGGTAGCACCATGATGGGCAAAAAATTAAACATCAAAGATTACCGCGATGCGAAAGTTCAGGCGGCGTTCAGCGATGCCGAAGCAGCGCGAGCGATTAAGGAAGGCGTAAAAACAAGCGGCAAGGAGACGATGAAACCGTTCGGGAGCAAACTTTCTGACGCCGACATTAAGGCGCTCGTCGCCTATATTCGTTCATTCAAGAAATAGCCTCGTTTTACAAAGCGACGCGAGGACGCGCGAGCACTCACAAATCTCGGAGCTGCCAGACGAAACAGATACCGCCCGTTTGAGAATTTTGCGCAAAGCGCTTCGGACTGGGGCGGTACTCGCCGCGTTTGCCTGAATGCGGCAAGTTCGTGCTGTAGCCCCGAAAGCGTTCGGAGCTCTCCTCAGCAGACTTGGCGTTGCCGCGCGCGCTTGTCTCCGAAGAACGCTAGCAGATCCGCGGCAGTTGTTCGCCCGAAAGCATGTCCACTACGCGCGTGCCGCCGACACGCGTCTTCATCATGACAAGACCGGGATGCTCATCGACAACTTCGCAGATGACGTTGGCACCTTTGCCCAGCGGGTGTGACCGCAAAGCATTCAGCGCAACATCGACATCCTCGCTGGCGACGATGGCGAGCAGTTTGCCCTCATTGGCGACGTAAAGCGGATCAAGGCCAAGAATCTCACACGCACCTTTCACTTCCTCGCTGATCGGAATCAACGCTTCGTCGAGTAACATGCCCACTTTCGCCGTTCGCGCGATTTCAGTGAGCGCGCTTGTGACGCCGCCGCGCGTGGGGTCGCGCAAGACGTGGATGTCGATCTTCGCGGCAATCATCGCATCGACAAGCTCATGCAATGGTGCGGTGTCGCTGGCGATCTCGGTTTCAAATTCCAAACCCTCGCGCACCGACATGATTGCAATGCCATGCACCGCGATGGCGCCGCTGATGATGATCTTGTCGCCAACCTGCGCCCGCGTCGGATCAATATTCACTCCGTCAGGCACAAGGCCGAGGCCGGAGGTATTGATGAAGATTTTGTCGGCTTTGCCGCGATCGACGACCTTTGTGTCGCCAGTGACCAACTTTACCCCGGCCGCGTCGGCCGCTGCGTGCATGGACTGCACGATGCGCCAGAAATCTTCCATCGGCAGACCTTCTTCCAAAATGAAACTGGCCGAGAGATAAAGTGGACGCGCGCCGCACATCGCCAGATCATTGATCGTTCCATGGATCGACAATGACCCGATGTCGCCGCCCGGAAAAAAAATCGGGCTGACCACAAACGAATCGGTCGTGAAGGCGAGCCGCTGATCGCCCAGCGAAAAAATCGCGCCGTCATGGAGCGGCTCAAGCAACTCATTACGAAACTGCGGCAGCACGATCTTGTCGATCAGCTGTCGCGTCAGCTTTCCGCCGCTGCCGTGGGCAAGAACGATTTCCCTGTAGTTGGTAATCGGAAGCGGACAGGAAGCGCTTAGAAGTGACGAATCGTCCATGACTGGACTGTAATGGCGCAATTTGGATTCGTCATTCCTTCGTCATTCGTCATTCGAGCTTTCGTCATTCAGATCACATCCTCGGCTCCCAGGGCAATGTGAACCAAATCCCACAGCACGTGCACCAGCGTGGCGTGGACTTCCTGGATGCGATGAATGCTGTAGGACGGAACAATAAAGCAGTAATCCGCTACCTCGGGAAAGCGGCCACCGTCTTTGCCGCCCCAGGCGATGGCGAGCATTTGTTTTTTTCGCGCTTCTTCCAGCCCGTAAATCAAGTTCGGCGATTTGCCACTCGTGCTCACGGCGAGCGCCATATCCCCGGGCTGGCCTAACAGACGCAACTGATTCACAAACGCGCGCGAAAAATCGATGTCGTTGCTCACCGCCGTCATGGTGGCGATGTCCGTCATGAGGGAAACAACCGGAAAAGCGACCCGCTTCTCGATAATCGGATGGGTGAACTCGACCGCGAAATGGAGCGCATCGCATAAGCTCCCACCGTTTCCCATGACCAGAAGTTTTTTCCCATCAGCGAAACGTTTTGCCATTTCCCGGCTCAGCTCTTCGATCTGGCCGGCGTACTTCTGAAAGAATTTCTCTTTCATCTCCACGCTCTCGCCGCATTTGCGCAAAACTTTATCGCGGAAACTCTCCGCCGATTTGTTGATCTTATTGATCGTTGCGTTGCTCATGCTGAAGCGGCCGGCACCGCGACCGGCTCGGTTTTCTCCAGATGCCGTCCGTACGTGTAATAAGCCGCGCAAGCCCCTTCGGCCGATACCATGGTGGCGCCCAGCGGGTGCTCAGGCGTGCATTGTTTACCGAATGCGGGGCAATCGTGCGGCTTTTTCACGCCTTTCAGAACAAGCCCGCTGATGCAAATATCAGGCTCTTTGGTATCGATTTGGTTCGTCTCGAAAATGCGTTCGGCATCGTGATCACGAAATTCATAACGCAATTTGTAACCGCTTTTTGGAATCGAACCGACACCTCGCCATTTTCGGTCGCACACTTCGAACACCTGATTCACGAGTTGTTGCGCGGCGCGGTTACCGTCGCGCTGGACCACGCGCCGATATTGGTTTTGCACTTGGTACGTCCCGGCCTCGAGCTGGCACACAGTCATCAGTACGCCCTGCAAAATATCAAGCGGTTCGAAGCCGGTGATGACGATCGGCACTTTGAATCGCGCGGCAATCGGCTCGTACTCGCGGTAACCCATCACGGTGCAAACGTGACCCGGCCCGAGAAATCCCTGCACGCGGTTGAGCGGTGACTGCAAAATGGAAGCGATGGATGGCGGGACAAGAACGTGCGAAACCAGGATCGAGAAATTTTTGATTCCCTGTTTCTGCGCCTGAAAAACCAACATCGCATTTGCCGGCGCAGTTGTTTCGAAACCGATGGCGAAGAAGACAACTTTCTTCTCCGGATTCGCGCGCGCGATTTTTAAACAATCGATCGGCGAGTAAACAACGCGAATATCGGCACCGCGCGACTTGAGCACGAGAAGATCGACATCGGAACCTGGGACGCGCAACATGTCGCCGAACGAGCAAAAGATAACGTCTGGCCGCTGCGCGATGGCGTGCGCTTTATCAATCATCTCCAGCGAAGTGACACAAACCGGACAGCCCGGGCCGTGGACGAGTTCGATTTCGTCGGGCAGCAACCGGTCGATGCCGTATTTGACGATGGTGTGCGTTTGCCCGCCGCAAACTTCCATCAAAACCCACGGCTGAGTCGCAATGCGACGAATTTCATCGACGATTTTTCTCGCCAACGCTTCGTCGCGATATTCGTCCAGAAATTTCATGGACCTCCCGACATCGCCTCGCGGATCTCCGGCACATCGAGTTCCTGCAACTGCGACATTTCCTTGAGCAACTCATAGGTACGGGCCGCTTCCGCTTCATCAATCGTGCTCAGGGCAAAACCGACATGGACGAGAACATAATCATCCACCTTCGCCTCGGGCGTGTACTCGAGGCAGACGTGTTTGACAATGCCGCCGAAGTTCGCCTTTCCCATCTTAATCCCGCTGGGATGGGCGATGATTTCAACCAACTTCCCCGGAATCGCCAGGCACATTTTGTGTCCCCCTCTTAGCTGAGCTGCTCACTTTGCCAATGGCCACGCCATCGCACACCAAAACTCTATCACCGGATTGGACATCCGTCAGCAGTTCGAGCGGAATGTTTTTGGTGGCCCCGGCGACCCGGATTTTGGCGATTCGCATTCCGTCTTGGGAAAACACTTCCACGATATCGGCGTAAAGAAGGTTCATACCAACTCCGCCATCTGGATTGCTGGGGCAGTTGGCTGCTGTGAACGGGCTGCGGAAATTATCTGACCGAGAGCGATACCGCCGTCATTGGGTGGGACGCGCTGGTGCCAATACGGGCGAAAACCTTCGTCGTACAGGCGGTTGATGGTTCGCTCAGTGAGATAACGATTTTGGAAGCAACCACCGGTGAGAACGATTTGTTCCTGGCCGATTTGTTTTGCAACCGCGACGATAATCTCGGCAAGTGCATTGTGGAATTTTCCGGAGATGGCGGCGACCGATTGCGCACGCCTAAGATCGTCTAAAATTTCTTCCATCATCGGCTGCCAATTCACCATGCGAGGCAAACCCTTCGAGATTTCGAAAGAATAGCTCTCATTCGTCGGCGACTCGATAGCGAACTCCAGTTCTATCGCGGCCTGACCTTCGAAGCTCGCGCGATGGCGCAAGCCGACGAGTGAAGCCACGGCATCGAACAGTCTCCCGACGCTCGACGTGACCGGCGCGTTAATCTTTTTAATGATCATTTGCCGAAGCAGCGGGAGCTCCGCATCGGAGAAACCGAAACTCAATTCGTGACGATCCCAAATTTCATCGCCGAACATTTCGTAAAGAAGACCAAGGGCGGCCCGGCGCGGTTCCTTGATCGCAGCGTCTCCGCCGGGCAAACGGAATTGACGGAAATGCGCGATACGCTCAAACGATTCTTCATTGGCGAGGAGAAACTCTCCGCCCCAAATCGTGCCGTCCAGACCATAGCCGGTGCCATCCCATGCCACACCGAGCGCGGGCGGTTCAATCTCATTTTCGGCCATGCACGCCGCGACGTGCGCCCAATGATGTTGAACGGGATGCGCGGGAACGGGCAGATGCGTCGCGAATTTCGTCGAAAGATAATCGGGATGCATGTCGCAAGCGACGATATCGATTTTAGCATCGTAGAGTTGAGGCAAGTCCTCCGCCGCGCGTTGGAAGGCGCGGTAGGCTTGTTCGGTTTCGAGGTCGCCAATGTGCTGACTAATGAAGACGTCGGCCCCGACACTGAGCGCGACGGTGTTCTTCAAGTGTGCGCCGACTGCGAGCACGGTTGGAAGCGTCGTCTTTAAGTGCACCGGCAGCGGCGCGTAACCACGGGCCCGGCGCAGCACCAGTTCGCGGCCGCACATGATCCGCGCGATCGAATCATCGACGTGACGCACGATCGGGCGGTCGTGCACAAGAAAGAAATCGGCGATGCCGCGCAATCGCTTAAGGCCGTCACGTTCGTCGATGCAGATCGGTTCGTCGCTCAAATTCCCGCTGGTCGCGACCACTGGAAAATCGAGTTCGCGCATGAACAAATGGTGCAAAGGCGTGTAGGGCAGCATCACTCCAAGGTTGGGATTGCGTGGAGCAACAGCGGCGCAGCTTGCGGATTGCGGGTTG
>WNFV01001219.1_pt1 | contig 35376 bp, 31 predicted proteins | sample 5400101 | NCBI WGS metagenome assembly WNFV01 (sample SAMN13153361, study PRJNA577476) | soil metagenome | isolation source: 115 cm soil or saprolite under grassland replicate 1 | place: USA:California | collected 2016-06-15 | reverse complement strand
CCTCCACCGGCTGGACGCACACGCCCGGCACCGTTTCCACGCCCGCCGGCGGCCCCTACGACTCAAGCACGTTCACCTGGAGCGAGGGCACCGGCTCGGCTCCGACCGAGGTCGTCACCGGCGCCGACGCAGCAGGCAAGACCACCCAAACGACGCTCACCCTCACCAACGACTCGAGCGCACCGACGGGCGGCGCCCTGACCGTGAACGGAACAGGTGCGACGGGGGGCGGCACGACGAGCTACGACACCGACGGCAACTTCACGATCGGGACACGCAACGACTACATCGAGACGCAGAGCGGCACGGCCTCCGGCCTCGCCTCTTCGAGCCTCGTCCGAACGAGCGCGTCGTTCGTCTCGCCCGACGTCTGCGGCTCCTTCGCCTCGCCAACCACGATCACGGGCAGCCCCGATCAAAGTGGCCTGGTCACCGGCTGCTACCGCTACACGCTGACCGCCACCGACAACGTCGGCAACAGCGTCTCGATCGCGACGACCGTCAAGGTGGACACGACGAAGCCGACGACGCCCGCGCTCACGCTCGCCAACGCATCGGGTGACGCCTACTACGCCGGCTCCGGCTCCAATGTTTTCTTCCGCCCGGCCCTCGGAGCGAGCGGCCAGTTCGACGTGAGCGCGAGCGCGAGCGACGCCGACACGGGAGTTGCCTCCTACGCGTTCCCGACGGCGGCCGGAATGGGTAGCGGCTGGGCCGCCTCGGGCTCCGGCACGAGCCGTAACTACAGCTACAGCGGTACGGCCGCCACACCGGGTGCGCAGAGCGTGACGGCACAGAACGGCGCGGGCAACGACTCCGATCCGGCCGGTTTCACGGTGACCGCGGATGCGACAGCTCCGACGACGACCGCCCAGTGCGACGGTGGCGCGTGCTCGGCGGGCTGGTACTCGAGCGGCGTGTCGGTGACGTTGTCCGCCGGCGACGGAGCAGGGTCTGGCCTGTCGCAAATCCGCTACACGACGGACGGCACCGACCCGACGCCGCTGAACGGCACGACGTACTCGGGCGCGATCGCGGTCGGCGCGACAACGACGCTGGAGTATCGCGCGTACGACAACGTCGGCAATGAGGAGTCCATTGCGAGCGTGACGGTCCAGATCGACACGACCGCTCCGACAGTCCCAGCTCTTACGCTCGGTGAGAGCTCTCCGTACGAGGCGGTCTCCGGCTCGACGCTCTTCTACAACCCGAACGATGCGAACTCTGCGTCCTTCACGGCTGACGCGGCGAGCGCCGATCCCCAGTCGGGCATCGACCGCGTCACCTTCCCGACGCTCGCCGGCATGAGCGGTGGCGGCGCGGACACGCTCAGCCCGTATCAGTCGAGCTACAGCTGGGATAACACCGCCACGACCGAGCCCGGCTCGGCCACCGTCGTCGCCCGCAACGCCGCCGGGATCACGAGCCAGGCGAGCTTCACCGTGACGAAAGACGCGGCGGCCCCAGGCGGCGGCTCCGTGACGTATCCCGACGGATTCCAGAGCTCCACCGCTGTCGCAATCACGACGGCGGACGGAGCTGACGGCACGGGTGCCGGGGTCGACACGTCGAGCGGCGTCATCGAGAGGAAGACGGCTGCGTTGACCGGCGGGACCTGCGGCAGCTACTCCGCTACCTGGTCGGCCGTGTCGAGTCCCGATGCCCTGCCCGGCGGAGGGTGCGCCGTCTATCGCTATCGCATCTCTGACCGTGTCGGCAACGAGGCGATCTACACGTCGCCGAACGTCGTGAAGGTCGACACGAGCGATCCACTGCCGCCAACGCTTACGCTTACCGAGTCCTCGCTGTACGAGTTCGTCTCGGGCTCGACCATCTACTACAACTCGAGCGGCTCGAACACCGGCAACTTCACGGTCGACGCGACGGCCACCGACCCGCAGTCCGGCGTCGCGCAGGTCGAGTTCCCCGACGTGTTCGGCGCCGACGGAGACGTCCAAACGGCGGTGCCGTTCAGTCATGGGTACGGCTGGAACGCCGGCGAGACCAATTCCGGCCCCGCTTCGGTGACCGTGACGAACGGCACCGGCGCGACGAGCGGCGCACCCTTCACCGTTGCGCGCGACGTCACAGCCCCCAGCGGCGGCACGTTTGGCTACCCGGACGGGGTCCAGACCTCGTCGACGGTCACGATTACGACGCCGAGCGCAACCGACGCCGGCGCCGGGGTGGATGCCTCGTCCGCGGTGCTCGAGCGCCAGACCGCATCGCTCTCCGGCGGGTCCTGCGGCGTCTTCGGCCTCTGGAGCGCCGTGACCAGCCCGGACACCGTTGCCAGCGGCCAGTGCGCCGTCTACCGCTTCCGGATCTCGGACAACGTTGCGAACGAAGCCGTTTACACCTCGCCCAACGTCGTCAAGGTCGACAGCGTCGCGCCGAACAGCAACCTCGACGACCCCGGCGCAAATCTCCGCGGCACGGTCACGCTGACGGCGACTGCAAACGACCCCAGTGGATCGGGGATCGCTTCCGTCTCCTTTGAGCGGCGTCCGTCGAGCGGCGGTAGCTGGACGACGATCGGCTCAGATACCACGTCGCCCTACTCGACGTCCTTCGACACGACCGCAGTCGCCGACGGGCTGTACGACCTCCGTTCCGTCGCGACTGACGACGCCGGCAACACCGAGGCCTCGCCCGTCGTGGTCTCCAGCCGCCGGATCGACAACACGGCACCGAGCGCCACGATGCTGAGCCCGGGCAACCCGGTGCGCGGCACCGTCACGCTGACGTCGAACACGAGTGACGGCGGTTCGGGAATCGCAAGCGTCTCTTATGGGCTTGCGCCGAACGGCGGCAGCTTCAACAGCCAGTCCGCTTCCTGGGACACGACGCTCGTGTCCGACGGCCTCTACGACCTGCGCGTCGTTGCAACCGACGCTGCGGGCAATTCGACGACCTCGACCGTCGTTACGACACGCGTCGACAACACCGCGCCCGCTCTGACTTTCTCCAGCCCGGCCACCGGCACGACCGTCAGCGGCACGGTCAACCTCGTTGGAAGCGCGAGCGACGCCTCGCCCGCGAGCCCGCCCGTCACCTTCGCCTACAAACTGGCGAGCGATCCGCCGAGCGCCTACGCGGCGACCGGCGCTTCGTGGAACACCGCAACGCTGCCGGCGGGCGACGGGGTCTATGACCTGCGCGCCCGCGCGACCGATGACGCAAGCAACACAGCAAGCGTCGAGAACACGAGCGTCCGTGTCGACAACGCGCCGCCGACGGTCTCGATCACGGCGCCGGCTGCGGCGATCAACGGCTCGCTCCCGAGCCCGACCACCTTTGCAGCCAATGCCAGCGACCCGGCGGGCAGCGGCGTCACACAGGTGCAGTTCTTCGAATGCTCCGACCAGAGCAACGATTGTGCGACCGGCGTCTGGAACCCGCTCGGCACAGTTCCGGCCCCCGGCCCCTACAGCGTCTCCTGGTCGATTCCGGCCGCGGACGGCAACCACGCCCTCGCAGCGGTCGCGACCGACAACGCTGGGCATCCGGCCACCGCGATCCGGAACGTCGACGTCGACCGGACCGCGCCGAGCACGACGATCCTGACCAAGCCCTCGGATCCATCCAACCTCGCGGTTCCGTCCTTCACGTTCGACTCGAGCGAGCCCGGCTCGACGTTCGAGTGCAGCATCGACGGCGGGTCGTTCGCGCCCTGCACGAGCCCGCACAACGTCGCGGGGCTCACCGACAACGACCACACTTTCGACGTCCGGGCGACGGACGCGGCCGGCAACACCGACGCGACGCCGGCTACGTGGACCTGGCATCGCGACACGAGCGATCCGACCGGCACGCTGAACAACCCCGGCGCCAACATCCGGCAGACGGCCACGCTGACCTCGACCGAGTCGGATCCGCCGGCAAACGGCTATGCCTCAGGGCTCCAGTCGGTCACGTACGAATACTCCGCGAACGGGACGACCTGGGCTTCGATCGGCACCCTCAACTCGGCGCCGTTCGACACGATCCTCTGGAACACCACCGGAGTCACCGACGGCGTCTATCAGCTCCATGTCGTCGTCCGCGACGTGGCCGGAAACACGACCACGTCGGCCGCCGTGCCGAACGTCCGGATCGACAACACAGTGCCGACGACGAGTCAGAACGACCCGGGCCAGTATCTGCGCGCGACGAAGACGCTCACCGGCTCGGCAGCCGACTCCGGCTCGGGCATCGACCACGTCGACTTCCAGCGCGCCCCCACGGGTGGCGGCTCGTGGACGACGATCGCCACGGACCCGACGCCGGCCGACGGCTTCCAGGTCAGCTTCGACACGACGACCGTTTCCGACGGTCACTACGACTTCCAGACGGTTGCGTACGACGTCGCCGGGAACCAGGCCGCAGCGACCCCGGTCACCGACCGCCTCGTCGACAACACGGTGCCGACCGCGACCATCAACAGCCCCGGCCCGTACCTTCGCGGCGCGGTCAACCTCACGTCTTCGACCGGCGATCCTGGCGGCTCGAACGCCTCGGGCGTCGCGACGGTCGCCTACGAGTACTCGACAAACGGTGGCGGCAGTTGGCAGTCGACCGGTGCGAACTTCAACTCGGCCGCCGTCCCCGACGGAAATGTCGACCTGCACGTCGCGGCCACTGACGCGGCCGGCAACACGACGACCTCAGCAGCAGTCACGAGCCTCGCCGACAACACGAAGCCCGCCACGACTGACAATGCTCCGGGCGGCTGGCAGTCGAGCCCGGTCACCGTCACGCTCACCGCGAACGACGGCGGCTCCGGCGTCAACGTGACCGAGTACAGCGTCGACGGCAATCCAGGCTACACCGTCGGCACGAGCGTCGTCATCCCGGCCCCGGCCGACGGCTCGAACGACGGCGCGCACACGATCGCCTACTTCTCCGCAGACAACGCCGGCAACATCGAGACGATCAAGAGCACGACCGTGTTGATCGACGCGACGCCGCCGGCCTGCCCGTCCTGCTCGGCCGCCGACTACCTGCGCGGAACGGTCACCCTCAGCGCCGATCCGGTCAGCAGCGGATCCGGCATCAAGTCCGTCACCTTCGAGTACACGGACGCCGGCGGCTCGACGTGGACGACGATCGGCACCGACACCACCGGCCCCGGCCCGTATACGGCGGACTGGGATACGACGCCCGTCGCCGACGGCCACTACGACCTACGCATCCAGATCACCGACAACGCAGACAACGTCACGACGACGAGCCTGCCCGACAAGGTCGTGGACAACACGGCGCCCGACGTCGCGGTCGTGGGCGCGCCCACCGAGGGCCAGCTCGTGTCAGGCACGATCGGGATCGCCGCGTCGGCATCCGATGACACTTCCCCGGTGGCCTCCGTCAAGTTCTTCGTGCGCGGCTCGCTTTTGGGGACCGACACGACCGCGCCGTTCTCGCTCAACTGGAACACGACGACCGGCGCCGACGGCGGCGCGACGATCCAGATCGTCGTCGAGGATATGGCGGGCAACACCGCGAGCTCGCCGGTGCGGAACGTCTCTGTCGACAACGTCGATCCGACCCCAACGCTCGCGGATCCGGGCCAGTACCTCAACGGCACCGTATCGCTGTCGGCTTCCTCCGACCCGGATACGACTCAGGTCGACTTCGAGCGGCGTCCGGCGGGCGGCGGCTCCTGGGTGACGATCGCCAGCGACACGACGACGCCGTGGGGCACGTCGCTGGACACGACTGTTCTCTCCGACGGTCTCTACGACTTCCGGGTCATCGCGACCGATGCGACCGGCCACACAGGGACGAGCCCGATCCGGGCCAACGTCCGCATCGACAATACGACACCCGCGGGATCGTTGACGACGCCGGCGAACGGCGCCATTGTGGGCGGCACGAGCGTTGCGCTCAGCGGTTCCTATTCCGACGCTGGCTCCGGCATCGCGTCGGTGCGCTACGAGCTCCGCCCGACGGGCGGCGGCTCCTGGACGACGATCGCGACCGCGACCGGCGCGCCGTTCAGCGCGAGTTGGGATGCGACGACCGTCTCGTCGGGCAGCTACGACCTTCAGCCCGTGATCACCGACGGCGCAGGCAATACCTCGACCGGCGCAATCCACACGATCACCGTGGACGTGAGCGCACCGACGGTGGTCCTCACCAATCCTGGCGCCACGATCTCCGGCTCGGTCACCCTCAACGCCACGGTCACCGGCTCGGGCGCAACGCAGGTCGCGTTCGCGGCCACGCCGGCCGGCGGCGCTTCCTGGTCGTCACTCGGAACGGACACGAGTTCGCCCTGGAGCGCGACATTCGACACCACGCAGCTTCAGGACGGTCTCTATGACCTTCGTGCAACCGTCTCCGACAACCTGGGCAACACCTCAGTCGACGTCGTCGCCGCGATCCGCATCGACAACACCGCCCCGCGCGTCGTCTCCTCGACACCCGGCGAGGGCACGACGGTGCCCTCGGCAAATGCCATCGGCCTCGTCACCAGCGAAGCCGCGACGCCCATCGGCGTGACGCTCGACGGCAGCGCGACCGTTGCTCCGATCGTGAATGGGACGAACATCGACTACGGCACCGGCGCCCTCGGCCCGGGCCCGCACACCCTCGCGGGCGAGCTCCAGGATTCCTCCGGCAAGAAGGCGCCGTTCCGCATCCACTTCACGGTGTGGACCGCGTCGAGCTCGGTCGCGCCTGCGGTCGACAAGAACACGACGGCCGGCGGGGCGACAACGGTCGAGTCGGCTGACGGCTTGGCCTCGGCGACGATGCCGGCGGGTACCTGGTCCTCGTCGACCGGAGACTGGATCGTGTTGCGCATCACGCCGATGGCGGCGCCCACCGGACTGACGAACGGCTTCGGCGCGGGCCCCGTGACGGTCGACGTGACCGCGCGCTGGGCACTCGCCGGCACCGAAGTCCACGAGTTCGGCCGGGCGATCAGCATCCTGATGCGCTCGACCGAGAAGGGCCTCGTCCCCGCCACGCTCGAGAACGGTCACTGGCGCGTCCTCTCGCGCGTTCCGTCCGCGGGCACGCTGCCCACCGGCTGGGAGGACGGCTTCTACAGCGACGGCGCAGGCTTCCACGTCCTGACCAAGCACCTCTCAGTCTTCGGGCTCCTGCGTGACCTCGAAGCCCCGAACCCGCCCCAGAACGTGCGTGGCTTCGTCGGCCCGACGGGACTGACCCTCCGCTGGACGCCGGGGTCCGACAACAGCGGCACCTACGACTTCGTCACGGTCTTCTCGGACTCGACCGACACCGGACACTACGGCGTCGATTACACCGCCGCGAGCATCGGCGCCTGGTCAGTCGGCGATTCGCGCATCTTCCGGCTGAAGGAGACCGACCTGGCCGGGAACGAGAGCTCCCTGACGCAACCCCTGCGCCCGGTGCCGTCGCTGATCGGCAAGACGCCCGATCAGGCTGCCGCGCTGCTCGCACCGCTCGGCCTGAAGATCGGCACCACGACGACCGGCGGCACGGGGCCGGCCGGCACCATCACCGGCCCGGCCGGTCTCGTCCTCGTCGAGGCAGACTCCGCTGTCGACGTGACCGTCTCCCCCGGCAGCGGATCGACGCGACTCGCGTTGAAGGTCACCACCGCGCCGCGGGTCAAGCCGGCCGTGCGGAAGAAGAGCATCGCGGCGCGAGTCTCCGTGACGCGGGCCGCCCGCCTGACCGCGGAGCTCTTCAGCCCGCGCCAGGTGAAGCTGTATAGCTGGCATCTCTCGGTCAAGGCCGGCCGCTCGATCGTCAAGCTGCGCCTCCCGCACCAGGTACGCCGAACCGGTGTCTACACCATGCGCTGGAGCGCGCGCGCTGGTCGCGAGTCGATCTCGCGGAAGATCACGATCCGGCTCATGGGTGCGCGCAACGTAGTGGGCGCGCCGGTCCAGGTGCTGCTGGCCGGGCCTGCCGCTCGCAGCATCAGCGGGAAGTTCCCGACACGGAAGCCGAGGCTCATCAGCGCCTCGGGCATCGAGCCAACCTTCGACGCTGCGGCCAGCCGGCGGACCGACGTGCGCGTGATCGTGGTCGACGTCGACGCATTCGGTGTCTCCCTCATCCGTGACCTGCACGTTGTGTTCCCTTCGACGAAGATCGTCGCACTCACCTCGGGGCCGAAGCAGATGGCCGCCTCCCTGAAGGCGGGCGCCTCCATCGCCCTGCCACGGTCGACGCCGGCTTCGGTTCTCACCCGCGTGGTCACAAGACTCCTGGCGAAACCCAAGCTCGCCAGCAAACGGCACTAACCGGGCGAAAAGCCGCGCCTTCCCTCGCGCTTGTTCGCGCTCAGCCGCCTGGCGTCCAGAGCGGTTCGTCGCGGCCGGCGTCCGCGTTCGCGGTCCGGGCCGCGATGAACAAGAAGTCCGACAGTCTGTTGAGGTAGGCGAGTACAAGCGGGTTGACCCCGTTCACCTCGTTGGCCTCGAGTGCGTCGCGCTCCGCACGGCGGCACGTCGTGCGCGCGACGTGCAGTCGGGCAGCCGCCTCGGTCCCGCCGGGCAGGACGAAGCTCTTGAGCATCGGCAGGCTTGCGTTCAGCTCGTCGCAGAGTTGTTCCAGGCGATCCACGGCGGGTTGGTCGACGCGAAGCCGGTCCGTGACGCCGAACGGAACGGAGAGATCGGCGCCGACGTCGAAGAGATCGTTCTGGATCCGACTCAACGGTTCGCGTAGGCGATCGGGGAGGTCTGGATCCGCGAGGACCACGCCGAGCGCCGCATTCAGCTCGTCGACAGTGCCGAAAGCACCGATGCGGCAGTCCAGCTTCGGCACGCGTGAGCCGTCGCCGAGCGATGTCTCCCCCGCATCCCCTGCCCTCGTGTAGATGCGCGTGAGCCGAACGGGCTCGTCACGACGACGCGAGCTCAAGCGACGCTCCGGAAAATCGGCACGAAATCGACACCCATGAGTGCGTTCGGCGGCGATATCGTCGATCGCAGTGGGTGGTGGGTGACAACCCCCACCCGGGTGGGGACGTGCGCGCGCGTGTACATCAAGAACATCGTCAGCGCACCACCAGCGATCGTTCCGTTAGGCCGAGAATGCCGCGCGCGATCACAAGACGCTGGATCTCGCTCGTGCCTTCATAGATCTCGGTGATCTTCGCGTCGCGGTAGTAGCGCTCCACCGGGAACTCCTTGGTGTACCCGTAGCCGCCGAGGATCTGGATCGCTTCCGCGGTCTGCCTCCTGGCCATCTCCGACGCGAACAGCTTTGCCTTTGCTCCCTCCTCTGTGTGCCGTCGGCCCTGCTGCTTCAGCCAGGCCGCCCGGTAAACGAGCAGGCGCGCAGCATCGATCTCCATCGACATGTCCGCGAGCTTGTGCTGGATCGCCTGGAAGTCGGCGATGCGATGGCCGAATGCGCGCCGCTCGGCAGCGTACGCACGCGCGACCTCGTAGCCCGCCTGAGCGATGCCGAGCGCCTGTGCGGCGATGCCGATGCGCCCGCCGTCCAGAGTGCCCATCGCAACGCGAAAGCCACGGTTCTCCTCGTGGAGCAGGCGGTCGCGTCCAACCTGCGCACCCTCGACGACGAGGTCGTTCGTCACCGAGGAGTTGAGCCCGAGCTTTTCCTCGTCGCGGGTCACGCGCACGTGCTCCGCGTCGAGGATGAATGCGCTTACACCACGAGCGCCCGCGGTCTCGGGATCGGTACGTGCGAACAAGATGAGCGTCCCGGCGTGCCGGCCGTTGGTGATCCATTGCTTCGCGCCGCTGATCTTCCAGCCGTCACCAGTCTGTTCCGCCTTCGTGCGAAGCGCCCCGGCGTCCGAGCCGGCTTCTGCCTCTGTGAGGGCGAACGCGCCGAGCTGCTCGCCGCGTGCGAGCGGCGGAACGAAACGCGACTTCTGCTCGTCGGTCCCGTACGTCAGGATGGGCAGCGTCGCGGCGCTGGTGTGCACCGCAACCGTCACCCCGACGCCGGCATCCGCGCGCGATAGCTCTTCGAGCACCAGGATGTAGGAGAGGAAGTCCGCGCCGGCTCCACCGTATTCCTCCGGGACGCACGCGCCCATCAGGCCCAACTCGGCAAGCTTGCCGAACAGCTCGCGCGGAAAATGATGCTCACGATCCCACTGGGACGCATGCGGATCGATCTCTGCCTGCGCAAAATCGCGCGCGAGCGCCTGGATCTCCCGCTGGTCCTGCGTGAGGTCGAAGTCCACTTCGCCCGCGATGATACGTGGGCCCCTTTTGCTGCGGGCGACGCCCGCATGCTCGGTTCCGGCTCTAGGCGGCGGCGAGCTCGCGACGGATTTCGCGCAACCTCGGCTCGACGGTGACGAAGGCATCGACCACGTCAGGATCGAACTGCCTTTTTCGCTGCTCGAGGATCTCGGTACGCGCAGCGCTCCAGCTCAGGGCGCGACGGTAGGGCCGATGACTGGTCATCGCATCGAGTGCGTCAGCGACGGCGAAGGCGCGCGCACCGAGCGGGATCTCATCGCGGGCAAGACCGTCGGGATATCCACGACCGTCCCAACGCTCGTGGTGCGAGCGCACGATCTTGAGGCCTTCGCCCTTGAGGAACACGACGCCTGAGAGCATTGCCTCGCCGAGCACGGTGTGCGTCTCCATCTTGCGGCGCTCCGCCGGGCTGAGCGGGCCGGGCTTCATCAGGATCCCATCCGGGATCCCGATCTTGCCGACGTCGTGCAGGAGAAACCCGTACGGCGTGCTCTGGTCGCGCGCCAAAGCCGCCTCGCCGACGGCATCCGCGAGCGCCGACGCGTAGCTCTGGACGCGCTGCGAGTGCGCACGCGTGCCCGTGTCCTTCGACTCGAGCGCGCTCGCGAGCGCCGAGACGGTCTGGAGGTAAGCGCTCTGCAACAGCTCGCGCTGGCCGCGCTCCACCTCCAGCATGTGCCTCAGATCTCGCGCGTAAAGCAACAGCTCCTCCTCAGGCCCTCGCCTACGCGTCCTGGTGGCCCGGAAAGGAACGCCGAAGAGTCCGCCCGCAAGTCGTTCCGTAACCGCAAGCAACTCGAGCGGGCTGAACGGCTTGAGCACGAAGGCATCGGCGCCGGCCTTCTTCGCCGCCGCGTTGGTGCCGCCCTCCGAGCCGGTCAAGAGCACGATCGGGATGTCGCGAGTCGCCGGTGCCGCCTTCAGCTCGGCACAGAGCTCGAGGCCGGTTGTGCCGGGCATGTTGATGTCGAGCACGATCACGTCAGGCCGGACGCTGCGAATCTTCCGGCGGGCAGCAGCGGCATCTTCGGCTTCGACGACGGCGACGTCGGCTACCTCGAACGTCGTCTTCAGCAAAGTGCGAAGTGCAGGATCGTCGTCGACCAACAGGATCCGCAAGGTGCGGCGCCTCCCTTTCCGGAAACCTGAGTCCTTTTTTCGGCAGCAGACTCGACAGACTTGAGCCTCGATCAGAGAGACACCTCTGCCGGCGAGAACCCTGCAGATCCGCTTTTTATGAGTTTCTACGAATAGTCGAAGAACCCGGAACCGCTCTTTCGGCCAAGGTTTCCGGCCGCGACGAGGTCCCGCAGCAGCGGGCAAGGTGCGTAGCGGTCGTCCCCGAGTCCCTCCTGCAGCACTTCCATGATCGCGACGCAGGTGTCGAGACCGATCAGGTCGGCGAGCGCCAGAGGCCCCAGCGGGTGTGCGAACCCGAGCTTCGCGATCGTGTCGATCGCCTCCGCCCCGGCAACCCCGTCATGCAGCGCCCAGACGGCCTCGTTGATGAACGGCATCAGAATGCGGTTGGAGACGAAGCCGGGAAAGTCGTTCGCCACCGCCGGCGTTTTGCCCAGTTCCAGCGCGAGCCCCATGATCCCTGCTGCGGTCTCTTCGGATGTGTCGCGGCCGCGGATGATCTCGACGAGCTTCAAGACGGGAACCGGGTTGAAGAAGTGCATCCCGATGACCTTGTCGGGACGTCGGGTCGCGGCAGCCAGCGAGCCGATCGGGATGGATGAGGTGTTCGAGGCGAGCACCGCCTCAGGCGGCAACTCGGCATCGGCGCGCCGGAAGATCTCTTCCTTGACCTCCGCGTCCTCGATCACGGCTTCGATCATGAGATCGGCCGGAAGGAGATCGTCCACGGCCTCGATGCGCGCCAGCACTTCGTCCGCCGGAGGACCGCCCTTCTCCGCGAGCCTGCCGAGGCTCTTCCGCACCGTGTCGAGCGCGCGATCGGTCGCGCCCGGCTGCGCGTCGTGCAGCGACACGCGCCGACCGGATGCCGCAACGACCTGAGCAATCCCGGCGCCCATCTGCCCCGCTCCCACGACGAGCACGTGCTCGAAGCTCATGTCTGCGAGCCTAACGCCGCTAGGAACGACGGCGGCGGCCGATGAAGAGCCCGAACGGCAGGAGCAGGATCAGCGGCAGGAAGAAAACGTGCCCACCGGAGACGACGTAGACGAGCACGGCGATCGCAAGTCCGGCGAGAAGCACGACGAGCGTCAAGGGCATGACTGTTGTGTCACCACGACGTCGTCCCTACACCTCGAGCAACAGTGCATCCCCCTGGCCGCCGCCCGAGCAGATCGCCGCCAAGCCCAGACCACCGCCGTTGCGCCGAAGCTCGTAGATCATCGTGCCGAGGATGCGTGCCCCCGAGGCGCCGATCGGGTGGCCGAGCGCCACCGCACCACCGTTCACGTTCACCTTCTCAGGGTCGACGTCGAGCATCTTGGCCGAGTTGAGCACCACCGACGAGAAAGCCTCGTTGAGCTCCACGCGCTCGACGTCGCCAATCTTCTTGCCGGCTTTTGCAAGTGCCGCCGCTCCCGCCTTCGCGGGCGTCCGCGCCAGATACGCGAAGTCATCGGCGACATAAGCCTGCGAGACGATCGTCGCGAGCACCTCCAGCCCGCGCTTCCGTGCGAACTCTTCGCTGGTCACGACGAGCGCGCCCGCTCCGTCGTTCACTCCCGGCGCATTGCCGGCAGTCGTCGTCCCGTCCGGATCGAACACCGGCTTCAGCCTGGCGAGCTTCTCGTAGGACGTATCTCGGCGTGGGACCTCGTCGACGGTGAAGTCGCCGACAGGAACGATTTCTTCCTGGAATTTCCCCCCGTCGATCGCGCCCACCGCCCGCTCGTGCGAGCGCAGCGCCCACCGGTCCTGGTCCTCGCGCGAGATGCCGAGCTCGCGCGAGACGAATGACGCCTGCTCCACCATGTGCTTGTTGTCGAACGTGGACGTCAGCCCGTCATGGGTCATCAGGTCGATCAGCGTTCCGTCCCCGAGCTTGTAGCCGAACCGCGCCTTTTTGAGGATGTAGGGCGCGTTCGACATCGATTCCATCCCCCCGGCGACGACGACCTGGTGGTCGCCGGCCCGGATCATCTGATCGGCCATCTCGACGGCGCGGATCGAGGATGCGCAGACCTTGTTGATCGTGTCCGACCCGATCTCGATCGACAGCCCCGCCCCGATCGACGCCTGACGTGCGGGCGCCTGGCCGGCACCCCCCTGGAGAACCTGGCCCATGATCACGTACTCGACCTCGTCGTTTTCGACACCGGCACGGTCGAGCGCAGCGCGAATGACGATTGCTCCGAGCTCCGTCCCTTGCTTGTGGACGAGCGCACCGCCGAGCTTGGCGAACGGAGTTCGAACTGCAGAGACGATCACGGAGCGAGCCATGTTCCGAGCGTACCAATAGGGTTGAGGTGTGCCGACGCAGCACACGACCGTGAAGCGACATCCCGAGCGCGGTGCCTACGACCGCGCGACCATCGATCCGATTCTCGACGAGGCCTTGATCTGTCATCTCGGCTTCGTCGTCGAGGGTCGGCCGTTCGTGATCCCGACAATTCACGCCCGCGACGGCGACACCCTGTACGTCCACGGCTCGCCGGCGAGCCGCATGCTCAGGGCGGCGAAGGAAAGCGTCGACATCTGCGTGACCGTGACGCTCCTCGACGGGCTCGTGCTGGCGCGCTCGGTCTACAACCACTCGATGAATTACCGCTCGGTTGTCGTTCTCGGCCGGGCCCGCGAGGTGACCGACCGTGACGAGAAGCTCCGGGCAATGCAGCGCGTCGTCGAGCACGTGGTTCCCGGGCGCTGGAACGACGCACGGCGGCCCACTGACGGAGAGATCAAAGGCACGACGATCCTGGCGCTGGCGCTGGACGAGGCGTCCGCAAAGATACGCAGCGGCCCGCCCACTGACGACGATGCCGACCTCGGGCTCCCGGTCTGGGCCGGGGTGATCCCGCTCGGACTCGAGTCCGGTGATCCCGTTCCTGACTCAGGGATCGACGGCCCTCCGCCTGCCTACGCGGCCGAGTACGAGCGCTTGACCTAGGCCGGCGCCGTCCTTACCCTGAGACGACGATGACTCCCGCAACTCGCATCTGGGCCTGGCGCTGCGAGCGGAGCGGGAGCCTGCGCCTGCATTGATCTAGGCCAGAACAGCCCGTTCCGCTCAACCAGACCTTCCCGCCGGAAGGTCTTTTTGCGTACCCGCCCATTCAGGGAGACTTCGAGATGACCATCGCATCCGACATCAGCACAGATCTCGTCACACCGCTCGGTGCCTACGTCCGGCTGCGCCGCGAGGGTCGCGCGGCCTTCCTGCTCGAGTCCGTGGAACGCGGACGGCTCGGACGCCACTCGCTCGTCGGTTGCGGCTCGCGCCTCTGCTACCTCGCCGAGGCGGAGGCGTGCGGGGAGCCGGTGGTCGGCTATCTCGCCTACGACTACGCCGCGCGGCTCGAATCGACCGTGCCCCTTCCGGATGAGGGCACAGGCCTGCCCGAGAGCCGCTTCCTCGTCGCGGACGTGCTGATCAGGTTCGACCACGTCCTCGGCACCGCGCAGGTGATCCGCGGCGATGCCGACGCGGTGTCAGCGCTGTTCGCGCAGCCGGTCCCAGATCTTCCCGCGTCGAAGGGAAGGCGCAGCCCCGCCGCACGTACTCCAGACCGGACGGACTACGAGGCATCGGTTCGCGCGGCCAAGGAATACATCCGCGCGGGCGACGCGTTTCAGATCGTGCTCTCGCAACGAGCGGAGCGACCCACGTCGGCTTCGGCGCTGGAGCTGTACCGCGCATTGCGCCGCGTCAACCCTTCTCCGTATCTGTTCCTGCTCGAGCTCGACGGCCTCGCACTGATCGGGTCGTCGCCGGAGACGCTTGTCAAGTGCGAGGGTCGCCGCGCGGGCGTCAACCCGATTGCCGGGACGACCGAGCGAAGCGACGGTGATGCCGAGCGTCTGCTCGCATCCGAGAAGGACCGAGCCGAGCACGTGATGCTCGTCGACCTGGGCCGAAACGATCTCTCGCGCGTCTGCGTCCCGGGCACCGTCGAGGTCGAGAAGTTCCTCGAAGTGGAGCGCTATTCCCACGTCACACACCTCGTCTCGCAGGTGGCCGGCGATCTGCGAGACGGCGTCTCGCCGTTCGACCTGCTCCGCGCCTGCTTCCCGGCGGGAACGGTGTCTGGTGCGCCGAAGGTGCGGGCGATGCAGCTGATCTCTGAGCTCGAGGGCAGGCGGCGAGGGCCGTACGCGGGCGCCGTCGGCTATGCACTCCCGAAGGAGGGCACGCTCGACACGTGCATCGCGATCAGGACGATCGTCCTCGAGGACGGCGTCGCTCATCTACAGGCCGGTGCGGGGATTGTCGCCGACTCCGAGCCGACCGCCGAACACGAGGAGTGTCTACGTAAGCTCGCGGCCGTCGAAGCGGCGATCGACCTCGCGGAGTCGGAGCAGCGTTGATCCTGCTGATCGACAACTACGACTCGTTCACGTACAACCTCGCGCATCTCTTCGGCGAGCTCGGCGCCGAGGTCAGCGTACGCCGTAACGACGCGATCGACGGCGAGACTGCTGAACGCCTCGCGCCCTCGCACCTCGTGATCTCACCCGGTCCGGGCCGTCCCGCCGATGCGGGCGCGACGCCGGAGATCGTGCAGCGCCTCGCACACAACACACCGACGCTCGGGGTCTGCCTCGGGCACCAGGCGATCGTCGAGGCGTTCGGCGGCACGGTCGCGCCGGCGCGGGAGCTCGTGCACGGGAAGTCGTGCATCGTGCGCCACGACGGCCGAGGGGTCTTCGCCGGGCTTCCCGAGGAGCTCGAGGTGGGGCGCTACCACTCGCTGGCCGCGACTAGCGTCGCGGCCCAACTGGAGATCTGTGCGACCTCCGCCGACGGCGAGATCATGGCGGTGCGTCATCTCTCGCTGAACGTCCACGGCGTGCAGTTCCACCCGGAATCCGTCCTCACCCCACTCGGGCGCGAAATCGCGCAAAACTTCCTCAACGGATGATTCAGACAGTCATCTCCAAACTGCTCGACGGCACGCAGTTGACCCGCGCAGAAGCGCGCGCAGTGATGGACGAGATCATGCGCGGCGAGGCAACGCCTGCGCAGATCGGAGGCTTTCTGATCGCGCTGCGCGCTAAAGGTGAGACGCCCGACGAGATCACGGGCTGCGCGGAGGCGATGCGTGACCACGTCCTCGCCGTTCGCCCCCGCCGCGACGATCTCGTCGACACGGCGGGCACCGGAGGCGACGGCACTCACACGATCAACATCTCGACGGCGGCTGCACTCGTCGCCGCCGCCGCCGGCGCCGCGGTGGCGAAACACGGCAACCGCGCCGTGTCGTCTGCGTGCGGGTCCGCCGACGTGCTCGAAGCGCTCGGCTTCACTCTCGAGCTCGAGCCGCAGCGGATCGCAAAGTCCATCGACGAGCTCGGCTTTGGCTTCCTCTTCGCCCCGTCGCACCATCCGGCCATGCGGCACGCTGCGGCCGTGCGCAAAGAGCTCGCGACCAGGACAGTGTTCAACGTGCTCGGGCCACTGACGAATCCGGCAGGCGCCCGAGCGCAAGTCGTCGGCGTCTACTCTCCCGAGCTCGTGCGAACGATTGCGGAGGTGCTTGCGCGGCTGGGTGCTCGCCGTGCGTACGTCGTCCATGGCGGCGGCGGCATCGACGAGCTCTCCCCGGTCGGCCCGAACCTCGTCGCGGAGGTGGTGGACGGCCGGGTGCTCGAACGGCAGCTGGACCCTGAAACCGAGCTCGGCATCCCGCGCTGCAGCGTCGACGAGCTACGCGGTGGGAGTCCTGCGGAGAACGCGGAGGCGATCCGCGAGGTGTTCGCCGGGAAGAACGGCGGCCGCCGCAATGCGATCCTGCTCAACGCCGCCGGGGCGATTGCGGCAAGCGGTCATGCCGCGGACCTGCGCGAAGGCCTCGAGGTCGCGCGCCGCACGATCGACTCCGGAGCCGCGGGAGAACGGCTCGAGCTGCTGATCGCCTTCTCGCGAGAGAGCGTGGCTGCGTGATGGGCCGATTCCGCGCTGCCCTCGCCGCCCCGGGCCTCGTCGCGATTGCCGAAGTCAAGCGCCGTTCGCCCTCCGCCGGGGACCTCCGTCCCGACGCCGACCCAGCACAACTCGCCGCGCAGTTCGCGAACGCGGGTGCCGCGGCCATCTCCATTCTCGTCGACGATCGCTTCGGCGGCTCGCTCGACGATCTCAAGGCCGCGCGCGCCGCGACGTCGGCGCCGCTTCTCGCCAAAGGTTTCTTCACCGAAGAGCTGGACCTGCTGAAGGCGAAGGTCGCGGGTGCCGACGCTGCCCTCATCCTGCTCCGCGACGTCGACGATCAGCGTGCGACAGCCTTGATGAATTACGCGCACGAACTCGGTCTCGAGACGCTCGTCGAGGCGCACGACGCAGGAGAGCTGCAGCGCGCCGTCGGCCTCGGCGCAAAGGTGATCGGCGTCAATGCACGCGACCTCTCGACGTTCGAGATCGACCGGGGTACCCAGCTCGAGCTGATCGCCCATCTGACCGATCACGACGGAGTGATCGTGGCGGAGAGCGGCGTGCACTCGCGCGCGCAGGGCGCGGCCGCCGAGCTCGCGGGCGCCGATGCGATTCTCATCGGCTCGGCACTCATGCGCGCAGAGGATCCTGCCGCGCGGCTCCGCGACATCGTCTCCCGCCCACTCGTGAAGGTCTGCGGCCTCACGCGTCGAGAGGACGTCGACGCGGCCGTCGAGGCCGGCGCCGACATGCTCGGCTTCATCCTCGCGGAGGAGAGCCCGCGCCGCGCCCGCGAGGTTCTGTCCGTTCCGGATGACCGCCTCAGCGTTGCCGTGTTCGTCGGCGAGGCAGAGGAGGCCGGATCCGATTTGATCCAGCTCTACGGTCACGAGGAAGGTCGTGTCCGCGGGCGCGACGCGGTGCTCTTGCGCGAAGGCAAGACCGTCGCGCACGTCATCGACCTCCCCTGGGACGAGCAGGACCCGCTCCACCTCCAACGCGCGGCAGTGACCACGGGGCGCGTGATGCTCGCCGGGCGGCTCGGGCCCGACAACGTCCGCGAGGCGGTTCGGGCCGTCCGCCCCTGGGCCGTCGACGCAGCGTCGAAGCTCGAGGCGAAGCCGGGAATCAAGGACCACGACAAGGTGCGCGCGTTCGTCGAGGCGGCACGGTGACGTCGACCCCGGGCCTGTACGGGACGTACGGCGGGCGTTACGTCCCTGAGACGCTGATTCCGGCGCTCGACGAGCTCGAGGCAGGTTGGCGCAACGCGCAGGCCGACGAGTCGTTCCACGCGGAGCTCGACGAGCTTGGCCGCACCTTCGCCGGCAGGCCGACACCGCTGACCCGCGCCGAGCGGTTTGCGCCGGGCAAACGCCTCTACCTGAAGAGGGAAGATCTGCTGCACACGGGCGCGCACAAGCTCAACAACGCCCTCGGTCAGGTAGTACTCGCGCGGCGGCTCGGCAAGCGCCGCATCGTCGCCGAGACCGGCGCGGGCCAGCACGGAGTCGCGACGGCAACGGTGTGCGCACGGTTCGGCCTCGAGTGCGTGGTCTACATGGGCGAGGAGGACATGCGGCGCCAGCGGCCCAACGTCGAGCGCATGAACCTGCTCGGCGCCGAGGTCCGGCCCGTCGACTTCGGCACGCGAACGCTCAAAGAGGCGACGAGCGAGGCGATTCGCGACTGGATCACGAACGTCGAGACGACGCACTACCTGATCGGCTCGTGTGTCGGCCCCGCCCCCTACCCCGAGATCGTTCGCGAGCTGCAGGCCGTGATTGGTCGCGAAGCACAAGAGCAGTTCCGCGACGCTGAAGGCCGGTTGCCCGAGGTCGTCGTCGCGTGCGTCGGCGGCGGCTCGAACGCGATCGGCATCTTCGCCGGCTTCCTCGACGATGCCGACGTCCGACTTGTCGGCGTCGAAGCGGCTGAGGCTGCGTCCCTGAGCGCAGGAAACCCCGGCGTGTTGCACGGCGCCCGCTCATCGGTCCTGGCGGACGAGGACGGCCAGATCGCAGACGCCCATTCGATCTCCGCCGGCCTCGACTATCCCGGCGTCGGCCCCGAGCACGCGTGGCTGCGAGATTCCGGTCGGGCGCAATACGTGCGTGCGACCGACGAAGAGGCGCTCGACGCCTTCCGCGCTCTCACCCGCCTCGAGGGGATCATTCCGGCGCTCGAGCCTGCGCACGCACTCGCCCGTGCCCGGGAGCTGGACGAGGAGCTCGTGCTCGTCTGCCTGTCGGGCCGCGGCGACAAGGATCTCGCAGAAGTACTCGCCCGATGAGCCGCTCGGACGCTGCCAGCGGACAGATGTCGACGTATCGGTTCCCGGATGAGCTGCGCATCGACGAGCTGCTGCTGCGCGGCCCGATCGAGGCAGACGTCGACACGATCGCGCCCGCCTTTCGCGACCCCGCGGTCGGCGGCGAGGCCAGCCTGCCTCCGGTCGATGCCGACACGCTGCGCGTCATGTTGCGCGACCAGCTTCCCGGGATGCGGGCCCGAGGCCTTCTGGCCGCTTACGTCATCGAGGATCTGCAGACGGATGAGCTGCTCGGCGGCGCATCGCTGCACCACTTCGATCCGATGCGTGACGTCGTCGAGGTCGGTTACTGGCTCTTCGTCTCGGCCCGAGGTCGAGGTGTCGCGACCCGGTCGGTGCAGCAGCTGACCGAGCACGCGGCCGCGAACGGGATCTGGCGCATCGAGGCGCACGTGCGGGTCGGCAATCGCGCGTCCGAGCGCGTGCTCGAGCGCCTCGGCTTCGGACGCGAGGGCATCAAGCGGAAGTACCTCCGCCACGGCAACGATCGCGTCGACGCGACATTGTTCGCGCTCCTCGCAGACGACACGTGAAAACGCTGGTCGTCTACCTGATGTCGGGCCCTGAAACGCCCGAGCTTGCCGCGGCGGCGGTCGCCGGCGGCGCCGACCTGGTCGAGCTCGGCTTTCCGTTCTCCGATCCGCTCGCAGACGGACCGGTGATCCGCCGCGCGGCGGAGCGCGCGCTCGGGCAGGGAATGCGGACGCGCGCCTGCCTCGAGTGCCTCGCGCGCACGCGCGAGCTCGTGCCCGAAACACCGCTCGTGCCGATGACCTACTCGGCCCTCCTCGAGGCGTACGGCTGGGACCGCTTCGCGCACGACGCGCGGGCCGCCGGCGCAACCTCGCTGATCGTCGCCGATCTTCCGGCAGGCGAAAAGCCCGAGCTCCGGCGCGTCCAGCTCGTCGCGCCGACGTCGACCGACGAGCGAGTGCGCATCGCGGCCGAGCAAACGGATGGGTGGCTGTACCTCGTCACCGTCACGGGAACGACAGGTGCACGCGCCGACGACTCCCCCGCGCTGGCCGGCCTCGTTGAACGCGCGCGAGCCATCACGAACGTCCCGCTCTACGCAGGATTCGGGATCTCGACACCCGAGCAGGCGCGCGCCGCAGCCGAGCTGGCCGACGGCATCGTCGTCGGCTCACGCCCTGTCGAGGTGGGGGAGGAAGGCCCGGACGCTTTGCAGCAGTACGTCCGCATATTGCGCGAGGCTGTCGACGCGGTGGTGGCGGCCTGACCTGGCTCGTGTTGTTCGACGTCGACGGGACGTTGCTGCTGACGCATGACGAGGTGTACGTGGAGGCGAGCCGGTTGGCGCTCGAAGCAGTGTTCGGAATCTACGCCGAGGGCCCCGACGTCCCGGGCGACACGGCCCCGGCACACATTCGCCGCGCCCTTCGCACCGTGGGTGTTTCCGAGGCGGAGATTGACGTCGGCCTTCCCGGCTGGTGCGAGACGTTCTCCGCCCACTACGTTCGTCTCCTCGCGGCCGCCGACACGAGCCACTGGCAGCTCGGTCCGCATGCCGCCGAGGCGGCGGCAGCGGTCGAGCACCGCGCGCTGCTGACCGGCAATCCGCCGGCGGTGGCGCACGCGCGGATGGAACGGCTCGGGCTGGCCGAAGTCTTTCCGCGCGGGCAAGGCGCGTTCGGCTGCGAACGCGAAAATCGCGTCGACCTGTTCGATCTCGCGCGTGAGCGAGCGGGCAAATGGCCGAGCGAGCACACCGTCGCCGTGGGAGATACGCCGCTCGACGTTGCGAGCGCGCATGCGGGTGGCTGCCGCTGCATCGGTGTCACGACAGGAAGCTACGGACGGGACGAGCTCGCAGAGGCGGATGAGGTGATCGCCGACCTCGGCGAGCTACGAGAGGCGCTCGCGGAGCTGAGCTAGCGCCGCGCGACCTGTTGATCGTTCGTCACATCTACGTGACGGTGTCTGACCCCATGCCTGGCTCTTGGGAACAGGTCCGCGTGCGGAGCGTACCCGCACCACAGCGTGACCGAGCCGCGTGCGGCACTACTCGAACGGCTGGTGTCTGACACCCGGACGGCGATCAGAGACGCGTCGCAAACATCCAGCGATGGCCCTCTAGATCTTCGGCTCGGTACTGCCGCTGTCCGATTCCCGGGTTGTCCTCTGGCTCCGACAGGATCGTCGCGCCCGCGGCCTGCGCCTGCGCGTAGTGCGCATCGATGTCGGCGACCGACACGTGGACGCCGTCTACGACATACGGAGTCTGCCGCCAGGTACGTGCTTGCTCGCACACTTCGGCGTGATGTTTTGGGCTCTGGTAGTCGGGGCTCGGATACCCGAGCACGATCATGCCGCCGTCGAGCTCCATGTTCACGTGCGTGGCTCTTCCTTCATCGTCGGACCAACGACCTGTCTCCGTAAAGCCGAAGGCCGCCGCGATCCAATCCGCGGCACGCCCGACGTCCTCGTAGGAAAACATCGGAATCACACGCTGTTCAGGCATACGAGCCCCTTTGGCTCAGCTCCCCAGCCGCCTCGTCAAAGACGGCGGAGTGCAGGTCGACGTCGGCTTCGGTCGTCGCAGGCGACATGAGCGCCATGTTGTGGAAGGGCGTCAGGAGGATGCCCCGGTTGAGCGCGTAGAGATGGATCAGCCGGTCGAGCTCGGCGTTACCGCCAGCAGCGGCCTCGCTGCCGTTCCGCGGCCGCTCGGGGCGGAAGAGATATTCGACGCGGCAGCCGAGCCGGGTGACGTGCCACGGCAGGCCGTGCCGCTCGATCGCACCCGCAACACCGGCCTCGAACCGCTCGCCGAGCGTGATCATGCGCGCGAACGCGTCGTCCGTCAGCACCTCGCCGAGCGTGGCACGCATCGCAGCAAGTGACAGGACGTTCGCGGCGACCGTCCCGCCGATGCCGCCGACGTCCGCCCGCTCGTCCCGCGGCAGCAACGCCTCGAGCTGCTCTGCGACCTCGCGCGAGAACCCGTAGGCGGCGGCCGGGATACCGGCGGCGATCGCTTTCCCGACGGTTAACAAATCCGGGTCGAGCCCGTGCGCGGCCGTGTAGCCGCCCGGCCCGGCGCACAGCGTGTGCGTCTCGTCGATGATCAACAGCGTGCCCGTCTTGCGCGTCGCCTCCCGAAGAGCGTCGTGAAAGCCGGGCTCGGCGTGGACGATCCCGACGTTCGTCAATACAGGCTCTGCCAGGACGCACGCGACATCGCCGACAGCAAGCTCACGCTCGAGCGCCTCGACGTCGTTCCACTCGACCACCCGCGTCGTTTCCTCGAGGGCGACCGGCGGCCCGACATTCCCTTCGCGGGAGACCACCGACGCACCGTCGAGAGTGGCGAACGTCTCGTCGACGGTCCCGTGGTAACACCAGTTGAAGACGAGGATCTTCGGCCGGCCCGTGAGTTCCCGCGCGAGCCTGATCGCGAAACGATTTGCGTCGGTCGCGGTAAGCGCGAACTGCCAGCGCGGCAGCCCGAAACGGCGGGCCAGCTCTTCGCCGACCCAGAGCGCGTCCTCACTTGGGAGCATGAGCGTGATGCCTCGCGCTGCTTGCTCCGCCACCGCCCGCACAGTCGGCGCCGGGGAGTGCCCGGTCATCGCCGCCGTGTCGCCCAGGCAGAAGTCCACATACTCGTGGCCGTCCACGTCACGAAAGCGAGCGCCGTTCGCCTCCACTGCGAACACCGGAAAGCCTCCCGCCCAGCGGATCATCCACGGCATCGGCACTCCGGCGAGTAGCGAGCGTTCGGCCCGTGTCGTGAGCTCGCGCGAACGTGGGTGCTCACGTTCGAACCGTTCGAGCTCGCACGACAAGAGTCCGTCGAGCGACGCGCTCGAGGGCTGTCGGGTCCCGCTGGTCACCGTGCTAGTCAATCAACCTCGAGCGCCTGCGTGCGGTCTGTTCGATCGGGCATGATGATCCCGCTTTGGTGATGAACAGAGATCTCGTGGCAGACACCGTCGCGGCTGAGCGGCTCGGAACAACTCTCCGCCGCGTCGGCTATTCCGAAGACGCCGTCCACCGGTTGCTCGGCGAAGATGCGTACTCGAGCGAGCGCGGCGACACGCCGGCCGACGAGCGCCGCCTGCCCGACACGCCGCTCGGGACGCTGCTGCGCCTGCTCTTCCTCCAGGTGCCGGTTTCGGCACAGGACGCCGCGGCTGCACTCGGCCGAGAGGGCATCGATGCGCTCGACGCGACAGGACTGGCGGAGGTCGGCGACCAGGTCGTCCCGCGCGCCCGGATCCTGCCGATCGGGAAGGTGCTCCTCGCCTCGGACGGGTTCTCACGCGATGCGGACGACCCGGCGGACTACGTCGCGACCTACACGCCCACGGCCCGCGTCCTCGATTCCCTGACGCCTCGTCCGCGTGTCGACCGGTTCCTCGACGTCGGCACCGGAAGCGGGATCCATGCCCTGCTTGCCGCGCAACACGCGCGGCAGGTCATCGCGACAGACGTCAACCCACGCGCGATCGCGTACACGGAGCTCAACGCGGCGTTGAACGGGCTCCACAACATCGAGTGCCGCCAGGGCAGCCTCTTCGAGCCCGTGGATGGTGAGACCTTCGACCTCATCACGTGCAACGCGCCCTACGTCGTGTCCCCCGAGCGTCGCTGGGCCTACCGCGACAGCGAGTTCTCGGAAGACGAAGTGTCGAGGCGCGTGATCGGAGCTGCGGCCGAGCACCTGACGGAAGGCGGCTATGCCGCAGTGCTCGTCAGCTGGCTCGCGTTCGACGAAGACAATCCTGATGAACGTGTGATCGAGTGGGCCGAGGCGACCGGTTGCGACAGCTGGATCCTCTCCACGCTGAACTCGGATCCACTCACGCATGCCGCGGAATGGAACTCACACCTGGTCGGCGAGGCATTCGGCGAAGCGCTCGACGAGTGGACGCAGTATTTCGACTCGCTCGGCGTGCAACTCGTGAGCGAGGGCGCCGTGATCCTGCACAAGAGAAAGTCGGGTGGCGAGCACAGCGCGCGGGTGGATGAGCTCGACGAGGAGGATCTGGACGACGCCGGCGATCAGATCCTGCGCGCCTTCGAGGCGCGCACGAGGCTGGCCGAGCTCAGCGGCGACAAGGGGTTGCTGGCGGCCCGCATCGGGGTCGCCTCGAGCCTGCGTTTCATACGTGAGCTCGAGCCCGCGGGCGGGCGGGCCGTCGACGTCGAAGGCAGTGTCGAGCTCACGGAAGGGACGAAGCATGCAGTCGACGCCTCGGCAGATGCGCAAGAGTTCGTCGCCTCGCTCGACAGCCGCATGCGCCTCGACGAGGTGATCGAGGCGACCGCAGACCGGCTCGGTCTGTCGGAAGAGGAGGTGCGGACGCTCAGCGAGGAAGCACTCGATGTCACACGCGAGCTCCTCGAGCTCGGCGCGTTGCGCTTCCGCGGCGACTGACGACGAAAGTCCGCGGCGTTTTGGCGACCGCCGATCTCCGGCACGTGCAGTACGAGGTGGACGCGCGTCAAGGCGTCGGGAAGCGCTCCCGCCTGGAGCTCGCTCCCGAATACCGCGAGCGCTACTACGAGAGACCCTCGACCGCGTCGATCTCGACGAGCTCGTCCGCAACCTGCCGGCCGACGGTCTCGCGGCGCTGCTGTGCGTCGAACGTGATCCCGGGCCTGTCATCGCTCGCTGATCGCCGAGCGTCTCGAAGCCGAATACGACGCATCTGTCGCCCACCTCCGCCCCTGAGACACTCGCACGCCCATCGGCCAGCCGACGTAGTCTTCACAACAACGGAATCACGATCGACCGGGAGGTCACGATGAAAGGCGCCTCGAAGCCCAAGAAGCTGGGCAAGAAAGTAGCCCAGAAGTCACTCAAGGAGAAGCGGCAAGAGAAGCGCGCCGCATCGAAGAAGGGTTTCGGCTCGAGCTAGCCTCCGACGCGCCGGAGCCGGTTCGGCCGCAGGGTGAGCCCGGCTACGCCTTGACTGCGCGCAGGTGGAGGAAGATCGGCACGCGCCGCCACCGGCGTCCGCGGTCGGTCCTGAGTGCGCGATCCGGCACAGGCGGTTCGCGCAAACGCTCGATCAAGAACCCGGCCTTGCCGAGCGCGTCCGTGTATGTCTGCAAGGGGCGATGGGCACTGACGAAGCGCATCTGCAATCCCTCCCAGGCGACATCGTCCGCGTAATAGGAAGGCTGGAGGTACGACCCCTCGATCACAAAGGGGCTGTCGCTCTCATCTCCAATGAAGTCCCGGCCGAGTTGATGGGATGCACGATGGCGATGCAGATCCTGCCACCATCGTCGAGCACGCGAGCGCATTCTCCGATCGCTCCTTCGAGGTCCTCGACGTCCTGCAGGGACATGAACGCGATCACAAGATCGAACTCGGACTCGCCGAAGGGAAGCGCGGCCGCATCGGCCAGCTGGACGTCGATCTCTGCATCTGCATCCCGCGCGGCGGCAACCATCGTCTGCGCCGCGTCGACACCCACGACGTTGTGGCCGAGCCCCTTCAGATCGCGGGAGAGCCTTCCCTCACCACAGCCGAGATCGAGCGTACGGCGTCCCGGGGCAGGCACGAGCTCCAGAAAGAGATCGCGATGAAAACGCCAGTAGCTGTCGTGATTCGGCTCACGCACCCACGCGACGAACGCGGCCGCGTGCTCGTCCCAGGCGGCCCGAAGATCGGCCGCTTGCATGCGTTCTCTCCGGGACGGATCTGCCTGCGGCGGCATCCCCAGACTCTAGGACGAAGTGCCTGCGAGCCGCCTCAGACGGCTGTCGAAGCCGGCGCCCCTTTGACCTGCGCTCGCTCCCACAGTCGCTCGCCGCACATCATGCAACGCGGCAGCACCTGGTGGACGATCACCGTGTTGCCACAGACGGCACACAGAAACCAGCCGCTGGTGGCAACTCCAGCAGGCCAGAACTCCACGTAATCACGATCATCATCAACCCGCCCAGCGGGCTTGGTTACTTCCACCGGCTCCACGTCGACCCCCTCGATCGATTGGCTCCCTGCTCCTTGTAGGTCGAAGGAACAACAGTGTCAACCGTGGCTAGCGGCCGAGCCTCGTGCGGCGACGGATCCGGAGTCGCTTCTGCAGCGCCTTGTCCTCCTGCCCATCCTTGACCGCCGCCCAGACGAACAGGCCGAGAACGAGGAGGATGGTCGCGGTGGCGACGACCGCGAGGACTATCTCCTCACCCGTGTGCACGGGTTGACTCCGTAACGACGACTCCCACCCCAACATTCTTTCCTACGAGGTAGCGGTTGCGTCGACAGGGGCGGCCGCAGGCGCCTGATGTCTCGTCCGGAGAAGCACGCCGCCGACCACTGCCGCCGACGCCGCGAAGAGAGCCCCGACAAGAAACGCCGCGTGGTAGCCGCCGTTGAGTGAGGCCAGCGGCCCGTGGGCTGAGGCGCGGAGGCTGTCCGTGCGGGAGGAGGCAAGGCTGACAAGGACGGCGAGGCCGAGTGCGCCGCCCATCATGAAGGCAGTGTTGACGACGCCCGAAGCAAGACCGGATTCGCTCGGATCGACGTCGCTCATCGCGGCAAGCAACACCGGGTTGAACGCCATGCCCGCTCCGACACCGAGCAAGATCATGCTCGGCAGAACGTCGACGACGAAGCTCCCGTCGACCGGAGCTCGGGCGAAGAGCACGAGCCCGGCCGCGGCCACGAACAGACCGGTAGCCAGAGGAATCCTGAACCCGAAACGCATGACGAGCTTCGCGGAGAGCCCGATCGAGAAGGCGCCCATGATCAGGTTCGCCGGCAGGAAGGCGAGACCGACCTCGAGCGGGCTATAGCCGAGCACCAGTTGCAGGTACAGCGCCGACACGAAGAACCACGCGAACATGGCGGCGGCCCAGAGGATCCCGACCGAGTTGGCGATCACGATGTTGCGGAGCTTGAAGAGGCCGAGTGGGATGAGCGGTGCGCGAACGCGTGCTTCGATGCCGATGAAGAGTGCCAGCAGCACGACGGCGGCTCCGAGAAGCCCAAGCGTCTGCCCGCTTGTCCAGCCGGTGTCGTTGCCGTTCACGATCGCGTAGACGGCCAGCATCAGGGACGCCGTCACGGTGACTGCGCCCGCCACGTCCAGCCGTCCCCCCGCGGCCGAGCCATGCGCAGCCGGCAGGAGCTTCAGCGTGAGGAGGATGACCGCCACACCGATCGGCACGTTGACGAGGAAGATCCAGTGCCAGTTCAGCGTGTCGGTGAGGATCCCACCGAGGAGGACGCCAAGGCTGCCTCCTCCCGCCATCACGAAACCAAAGATGCCCATCGCCTTCGCCCGCTCGGCCTGCTCGGTGAACAGGTTCATCATCAGCGACAGGGCCACTGCCGAGACCACCGCACCGCCGAGGCCCTGCACGGCACGCGCAGCTACCAGCAGTCCCTGGGTGGTCGACACGCCGCACCCGACCGACGCAACGGTGAAGAGCGTGATCCCGATCAGGAACAGGCGGCGGTGACCAAAGAGGTCGCCCAGCCGGCCGCCGAGTAGGAGGAAGCCGCCGAAGGTGAGCAGATAGGCATTGACGATCCACGCGAGCGATGTCTGAGAGAAGCCGAGGTCTTGCCTGATCGACGGCAGCGCGACGTTCACGATCGTCGTGTCGAGAACGATCATCAGGTCCCCGAGGCAGAGGACGTAGAGCGCGAGCCAGCGAGTGCGGCTATCCAAGGTCATGTCGGCTTCCTTTCGGTGCGTGGGTCATGGTCTTTTCGGGTTAGACGACCCAGCAGCGCAGAACTCATCGGTTGCGAAAACCGATGAGTTTTCGCCGCTCGGCAGGTCTATCCAAGGATGGCAGCCTCAGTGCCGCAGACAATCATGTTCGCAATCCGCGGCCCAATCGAGCGCAACGACCTACCCGGGCTCTGTGAGCGTGTCTGCGCGCTGCTCGAGCTGGGCGGCGCTGACGTTGCCATCTGCAATGTGCGCGGAATCGAGCCGGACGCCGTGACGGCCGATGCCCTCGCGCGCCTCCAGCTTGCCGCAGGGCGGCGCGGTTGCCAGGTGCGACTGCGCAGTGCGTCGACCGAGCTGCTGGATCTACTCGCCTTCATGGGCTTGAGCGACGTCTTGCCGGACTAGGACTCGAGCCGCAGCGGCAGCCCGAACAGCGGGAACACCCGCGCGGTATCGAGGAAGAACGTGAACTCGACGATGCGGCCGTCGGAAATCTCGAGCACTTGCAGCGCCCACGGGTCGAAACCGCTTCCCGAGTCGCTCGGCTTGTACTGCCCGAAGGCGGGCGACCCATTCGCCGCCACGGTCGGGATCACCCGCGAGCCCCGACAGCCGGCGCCCGGACCGACCCACCAGCGCAGAATGTCTTCACGGCCTCTCAGCCAGAGGTCGAAGGGTGGCATCGACTGCGTCGCGTCCTCCCGGATCAGCGAGGTGAGCGCGTCCATGTCGTATTGCTCGAAAGCCTGGACGTAGCGCGCGAGGAGCTCGGCGTCGGCCTGATCGACGGAGGGCGACGTGTCGGCCGCGCTCAGATCGCTCTCTTCGAGCGTCGCGCGGGCGCGCTGGAGTGCGCTGTTGACCGAGGCGACGCTCGTGTCGAGAAGCTCGGCGACCTCGCTCGCCTTCCAGCGCAGAACCTCGCACAGGATCAGCACTGCCCGCTGTCGCGGCGGGAGGTGCTGCAGCGCGGCGACGAACGCGAGGCGGATCGTCTCGCGCGAGACGGCCACCTCCGCCGGGTCTCCGTCGGCGGGGAAGGGCTCGATCCAGGTCACCTCCGGCAGCGTGTTCAGGTTGGACTCCACGGGCTCGCGCGCGGGTCCCAGGTCCATCGGCCGAGCGCGCCGTTCCCTCCCGTTCAGCATGTCCAGGGAGACGTTGGTCGCGATGCGGTAGAGCCACGACCGGAGCGCCGCTCGGCCCTCGAAGCGCTCGTACCCGCGCCACGCCCTGATGAACGTCTCCTGCACGGCATCATCGGCCTCGAACGGCGAGCCGAGCATCCGGTAGCAATAGGCGCGCAGCTCGGCGCGATGCTGCTCGAGCTGATCCTCGAGCTTGCCCGCATCGGGCGTGACGGTGGACGACGGATCGTGCACTGCGGGCCATGGTACGCGGTCCCGCAGTTGCTGATCTACGTCCCTCTCGCTGCGCGTACCTCGGCCATGAAGCGGGTTGCCCGGTCAGGGTCGACGGGATTCCAGGTGCCGCCGTCTACCTTGAGATCCGAGCCCACGATCGCCCCGTCCGCGACGGCGAGGAAGTCTCTGACGTTGCTCGACTTGACCCCGGTGTTCGCGAAGACCGGCGTTTCGTCCCCACAGCCCCGCTTGGCCTGGCGGACGGCGTCCACCGACGGTTCTGCGCCGGCCATCGGACCAGAGACAAGGATGGCGTCGGCAAGACTGGACACCCGTACCGAGCGGGCGGTCGTCGCGATGTCGCGCGTCCCTAGGCTCGATGCGAACTCCGGCGTGATGTTCATGAACACCGCCACGTTCCCAGCGTTCAACTGCCGGCGGTAGCGCAGCAGCTTTCCGGCGTCCGGCGCCCAGAGGCCCATGTCGGACTCGTAGACACCGGTGGCCACCTCACGGATGAACGAGGCGCCCGAGACCGCCGCAACGGCCAGCGCTGCCTCCGCATCCCAGAGGTAGTCGACTCCGAACGGTCTGTCTCGCGGCGCGACTTCTGCAACCACCCGGGCCATCATCGCGACGCCTTCGAAGGTCGCCTTCAACTGATACGGCCGATCGCCCTCGTTGCAGAAGAGAATCGCATCGAAGCCGGAGCGAGTGAGGATCTCGACGTCTCTTCGGACCGACTCGACGATTGCGTCTGCCCCTCCGGCATCGTCGTAGAGCGGCGTGCCGGGCAGTGGCGGCAGGTGAGCCATCGCGACGACGGGCTTCTCGACACCGAAGAGCCCTTTCAGGCGGAACAACATGCCTACTACCCTCTCACGACGCAGCGGATCGACTCGGCCCAAACCGGAGAGACGAATGAGCGTCTCAGCTCGACGCTGATTGCCTCGACCGCCTGGCAAGAGCGGCGATTACTACGAGCGTGAGAACGGCGGCGGCTATGCCCACGGCCTCCTGCCCGATTCCACTCCGTCGTTCCGACGTGATCAAGAGCAACAGTCCTCCCACGAGAGCCGTGGCCAGACCTGCCGACACGAGGAGGGCAAGCCGACGGCCGATCACGTTCCACTCGATGCGCCACCCCCTGCGCTCGATCGACCAGAAGGACAACTCGGCGGCAATGAAGAACGCCGCCGCCACTATCGGTGCACGCGCGTCGACCGTGCCGGGTCGCAGGCTGAGAAAGACGGCGTAAGCCGCACTGACCCCGACGAAGCCCCAGGGCAGAACCGTGGCCCAACGACCAACGAGGGCAAGCGCGGTAACGAAGAGCCCTAAGCCGGCGAGCGCTGCCACGACCGCAACCAGCCGGTCGCCGGCGACCACCGAGTACGCGCCGACGGCACCGAGGAGCGCAAGCGCTGCGAACCCGCTGCCTACACGCGCGCCGTTCTTGCCTGCCGGCGAAATGTTTCCACCTCCTCCATGGCAACGGTGAGCGACGAGTCGTCGTCCCAGACTGCCACCGGAACGCCCGCTCGCTCGAAGCGACCGCGCACCGCATCACGGCGAAGCCGCCAAAGCCGGTGCGCGATGTCCTGTATCTCTCCCTGCTTCGGGACCACGAACGCCAGGGGCGAGATCTCAATGACAATCAGGTCAAAGCCGCGAGCCCGCAGGTCGAGTAACGCGGTTGCGGCCCGATCGTCCAGCAATGGAGTGAGCGCGAGCACGAGCGCTTGTGGTGGAAGGGTGCGCCGCGGGACCACGACGAGGTCCTGCCAGGCGTAGCTGAGAATGATCTGGGTGTCGAGCATCGCGTCGACGATCCGGTACAGCTGGCGCGCTCCGGTAGCCGGCAGTAGCCAGTTGAGCATCCCGCCGAAGCTCACGAAGCCGACCCTGTCGCGCTGGCGGAGATAACGCGCCGCAAGACTCGCCGCCGCCCGCAGGGCGGGATCGAGCGTGCTGCGCTCACCACGGCGCGCTTCTGCGAACACGTCCAGGAAGATCACCACGTCGGCATTGCGTTCCGCGTGATGCTCGTTGACCCAGAGCTCACCGCGGCGAGCCGTGGCGCGCCAATTCACGTGCCGTACCCGATCTCCGGCGACAAACTCACGGATGTCGGCAAACTCGATCCCCTCCGCCTTCTGCCGCGCGACATGGTTCCCGGAGAAGACCTGTGTCTCAGAGGGCCGGAGCAGGGCACGCACCGCTTCCTCGGTCGGATAGACCTTAAGCGGTTGGCGTACGTCGATTACGGCCTCGTGCCGGAACATCCCGAAGTGATCGTGGGTACGGAGGTGAACGCGACCGACGCGGAACGCGCCCCACCGGGTACACCGAAGGCGCAACGGCAGCGCCCGTTCTTCTCCCTCGACGAGACGCGCAGTGCTCGGATTGGTCCCTACTTCCACTTCGAGGCCCGCCGGCACCTCGAGGAGCACGTCGAGGCGCTCAACCCCGTCACCCGGCCCGAACCGGATCCAGACGTCGAGTAGCTCGCCTTCGAGGGCACGTTCGCGGTCGAGCTCGACCTCGACCTCGATGCGTGGTGTGCGCGCCTGCAGGGCGCTGACGGCCGAGACCACTGCAAAAGGTGCAGCGAGCAGGACCAGCTCCGGCAGACGCAGCGCAAGAGCGGCCAGCAGTCCCAGTGCCGCCAGTCCGGCGTACGCGCCTACCTTCGGCGTTGGCGACCGCGTCATGCCGTGCGAGTGGGCAAATCCTCTGCGGCCGGCGCAGGAACGGTTTCGAGCGACTCGCGAATCACATCCTCGGGACGCACTCTCTGCACCCAGAGCTCCGGTCTCAGAATGAGACGGTGTGAGAGGGCAGGCATGGCGACGGCCTTCACGTCCTCCGGCGTCACGAAATCCCGACCATCGAGTGCAGCCTTCGCACGAGAGAGCTTCAGGATCGCGAGAGAACCACGCGGGCTCGCACCCACTTGCACGCGCTGGCTGCTTCGCGTCGAAGAAACGATGTCCACGATGTAAGCGCCGATCGGCTCGGACACGTGTACTTGCTCGATCGACGCCTGCATCTCCAGTAGCCCACTCCGGTCTGTGACCGCATCGAGGCTGACCTCATCCGCTCCGCGCTCGATCCGTCGTTCCAGTAGAGCCCACTCGTCATCGCGACTGGGGTACCCGACGCCGATCCGAAGAATGAATCGGTCGAGTTGTGCCTCCGGCAAAGGGTACGTCCCTTCGTACTCGATCGGGTTCTGCGTCGCGATCACGAGAAACGGCCGCTCGAGCTGGTTGGTCTGCCCTTCGATCGTGACCTGTCGTTCCTGCATTGCCTCCAGCAGCGCCGCTTGTGTCTTTGGCGGCGCGCGGTTGATCTCGTCTCCGAGCAGAAGGTTGGTGAAGATCGGGCCAGGACGGAACTCGAAGTCGCCCGTTCGCTGGTTGAAGACCGACGACCCGGTCACGTCCGAAGGCATCAGATCGGGAGTGAACTGAACTCGCCCGAAGTCCATCGCAAAGACCTGGGCAAACGACCTCGCGATCAGCGTCTTCCCGAGGCCGGGGAAGTCCTCGATGAGTACATGTCCGTCGGCAAGAAAGCCGAGCAGCACGAGCTCGAGCGCTTCGCGCTTCCCGACGACCGCACGCTCGACCTCCTCGATGATCCGATCGCCGCGAGTCCCGATCTCTCCGACGGTCAACATCCGCTCAGATCCTTTCCAGTTCTTCGACGACCTTATTGAGATGTGATGCCGGCGGGCCGGGCGCAAGCCGATCGCTGGGAGTCGGCCGTTCCGGACGCACAAGTTCCCATGCGTCGCCTCCGACCAACTCTTGCGCGCGCTCGTGTTCTCTGTCGAGGTCGACACCGAACCGCATCGACAGACGGTAGGCGGCGATCTCACGGAGGATCGGGCGCAGACGCGCATGCAAATGGAACGTGCTTGCCACTGACTGCTGCACGTCGTGCACCAGGCTGAGCTCGCCCGAATCGGATGGGTAACGGCGGCTCATCTCGCCGACGGCTCGATCGAAGTCCGATGTCCCGGTTGCCGATTCTTGCTCGCTCGTCGTCCGAACGAGTGCCAGCAGCAAGACGCCGCCGATACCAAGGAGGTAGGCCTCGAGCAGGGCATCCCGAAGGCCCGAAAACGCCCACGCTGCGAATCCGATCGCAGCGCTGAAGACGAGAGCGACCTTCAGGGCACGGCGGACGATCGAAGTCATGCCGCGAGCTCCTGGGTCACCCGCAGCTCTTCCTGGACCGCGACAAGCGACTCGATCGCCTGCTCTTTCATGGCTTGGTCAATCTCGTGAGGACTGAACTTCGCGTACTCGAACAGCTCTGTCAGCGATCGGACAGAGCTCTCGCTGACTTGCAGCACGCGTAAGACCCGCACTAGGTACTCGTACGGCACCTCCGCGCGACCCCGCGCGAGACCGTGCGAGTCGAGGATCCGCTCCATGTTCGCGTAGGCCGCGATGACGGCTCGGCGGGCATCGCGCTCCTTGCGGAGATCATCGATCGTGCTTCCGATTGCTCGCGCCAGCTCATCTTCCACGCTCTCCTCAGGGATCCCCTGCTCTGATGGACGGCCGCGTCTGACCACGACCCAGACGCCGCCGAGCAGAACGAGCGCGCCCAGACCCAGCGCAAGCGGCCACTGGAAGTGTGCATGCCGTGCGGGCAACGCCTTGAACGGGAGTGGCCTGCGTATGTGTGCCTGGCCTTGCTGCGCTTGCTGCTTCTGAAGCCGCTCGCGAAAGTGACCGTGCGTGATCACCAGGTAGCCAATCCCTGTGAACAGCGCCATGAACACGAGGATGACGCAGTAGTTCCGGAGCCAGTGAGAGCCTGGATCCTGCCATCCACGGCGCCGGCGGAACACCGTGAGCAGCACTCCGACGATCACGACCGCGTACGTGATCGTCAGCAGGGTCACCCAGCTGTCCTGAAGGGTGTTCGGCACCGGGCGCGCAGCCAGGTGACCGTGCAGTGTCGGGCGACCGCCGCTGGCAGCGAGCGCGACGAGGACCAGGAAACCGAGGATCAGAAGCGCGAGCGCACCGGCCCTCAGCGGCCCACCAGGCGACTGCTCGCTCTGCCGTTCCACAGTTGGAGGAAGCCTACGCGCGAAACCTGATCAAAGGCGGTCGACGCGGAGGATTGCCGGCAGACGAAAGTTCTCCAGGCCTCCGCGCTGCTCGAGTCGGCCAAGCAGCGTGAGGAGCAGACAGAGTGCGGCAACGATTCCGCGGCCCCAGCCGACCACGTCATGACCAAGACGGATGAAGTCGAGCGAAGCGAGCGCAAGGAGCGCGAGTGGCAGGAGCACGAGCGATTCGGTTTGCGACGAGACAGCGACGATCTGTCGGACCCAGAGGTGCAGGAGCCAAATTGCCAGGAGAACGCCGGCGATCGTCAACCACGAGACCGGGGCGAAACGCAGAGCCGACTCCACGTTGTCCGGGAGCACGCCCCACCAGGTCAGCGCCACGACGATGAGATAGGCGGCACAGGCGGCGATCGGCGCCAGCCGGACCGGGACCCGGCTCCGGTCGAACGCCGGTACGCGCGTGCGCCCGATGACGAGGGCAAGCAAGAGCCCAGCACCTGCGAAGCCGATCAGCGAGCCGTACCCGAATTCGAACCGGAAGCCTGGGCCGCTGCGGTCGACGAGGAGGAAACCGAAAGTTGCGACGAGGAGCGCGATGCCGCCGGCAAACGGAACGGCCGGCAGCGGGAGAACGCGCGGTGCGAGAGTCGCAACGACGAGCCCCAGCGTGAGAACTGCCGC
>WNFV01001857.1_pt1 | contig 35413 bp, 36 predicted proteins | sample 5400101 | NCBI WGS metagenome assembly WNFV01 (sample SAMN13153361, study PRJNA577476) | soil metagenome | isolation source: 115 cm soil or saprolite under grassland replicate 1 | place: USA:California | collected 2016-06-15 | reverse complement strand
TCTCTCGCGATTGGCGCTTCGACACCGCGCACCGAGTACCACGGCTGGGGATAGCCCATGAACTCTACGTATGCCGCCACCTCTTCCCACCGCCCCGAGGTCAGCACGGCGAACGAGACGCCCCGCGCGTTGAGGTAGACGGCGTCGTTCATATGCCAGAGGTTGAAGGTGCAGCCCTCGCACTGCCCCTGGTGCGGCGCGCGGTCGTACCACATGGAGTGGTAGACGACGAGCTCGTCGCGACCCTGGAACAGGTCCAGGAACGGGACCGGCCCGTTCGCGCCGGTGACCTCGACCGTGCCGTCGATCTCGACCATCGGCAGCCGCCGCCGGGCCGCGGCGATCGCGTCGCCCTCACGGGTGTGCGCCTTCTCGCGGACCAGCAGCTCCTCGCGCGCCTCCTGCCAGGTGGCCAGGTCGACGACGGGCGGCTTGCCGGGGAGGTTGCTGCTCGCGTTGCCGGGCGTGGTCATGGTGTCCTCCGCTGTCTCGTCTCGTGCGCTCGCGGGCTCCCTGGGGAGCCTGTCAGCTGAGACGACTCACGGTGCCGAGACTCATCGAAGCGTGGCCTTGTTCGCTCACGGTTCGCTGGTGGTATCGAGCGCACCCGACGAGACGCCGGAATCCCTTCTGCTACAACGGTTCCCGATGGTCGTCGTGAGGGCCGCAGTCCTCCTCTACAAGTTCGGGACCGCGGCGAGGAAGCTGGCCGGCGTGAGTGAGGCGACGTGATCGGGCTCGTCACGGACTCGAACGCGCAGCTGCCCGCCGATCTGCGCGAGCGCTACCACGTCGGCGTCGTGCCGCTCACGGTCGTGGTCGACGACAAGCCGTATCTGGAGGGCGTCGACATCACCGCGGCCGATTTCTACGCGCGCCTTGCCGACGGCGCGTCGGTGTCGACGGCCGCGCCGTCGCCGGGCGCCGTGCTCACGGTGTACGAGGAGCTGGTCGCGGCGGGCGCGACCGAGGTGCTCTCGGTCCACATCGGCTCGAACACGTCGGCGACGATCAACGCGGTGAAGGTCGCCGCCGGCTCGAGCCCCGTACACGTCGAGATCGTCGACACGGGGACGGCGTCGTTTGCGGTGGCGTGCTGCGTATGGGCGGCGGGGGAGGTCCTGGCGGAGGGCGGCGACCTCGCGCACGCCGCCGACGCTGCGCGGCGGGTGGCGGGCTGGGTCGGGAACGTATTCATCATCGGGGCGCTCGACCTCGCTCGGCGCGGCGGTCGTCTCGCCCCCGACGCCGACGACGCGGAGGGGCTGCCGGTGCTCGCCCTGGCCGAGGGGCAGATGCGTCCGGTCGGCCATGTCCACGACGTCGAATCGGCCGTCGACGCAATGACCGAGTACCTCGTCGAGTCCGCCGCCGGCGTTCCCCAGCGCGTCGGCGTCGGTGACGCCCTCACGCCCGACCTCGCGACCGAGTACGCGGCCCGTCTCGCCACGAAGCCCGAGGTCGCGGAGCTCGTTCGCTACGAGATCGGCCCGTCGGTCGGCGCCCACACGGGCGCCGGGACGGTCGGGGCGTGCTTTTTCCCCGTTCGCCTCTGAACCGCCTCCGCTGACGCGGCGCAGTCAGCGGAGGTAGCGCTCCTCACCCTCGCCGGGCTCGACGCCGAGCGCGTCGACCGCCTGCGCCGGTGACAGCACCGCCATCTCGGCCCGCGCCGTCACGCACGGCCGCTGCTTGGCGTCGAGCACGACGGCCTCGGTGAGGATCCGACGCTCGTCCTCGTCGACCACCCGCACCTCCAGCCGGTACGGGCGGTCGACGCGCACCGGCCAGTCGAACGTCGCGCTCGTCTCCTTGGTGAAGGCGAACTTCTCGCTGAGCGCGATCGTCGCCCAGCTCATGCCCTCGTCCATCAGGGCGAGCGTGGCGCCGCCGTGCACGTAGGTCGGCGCGCCAGAGAACTCCGGGCCGAGCGTGAAGTCGGCGAAGACGACGCCTCGGTCAGTGTCGTGCGAGAACGGGACCTGCATCCCGCGGTCGTTCGCGGGCTCGCAGACGAAGCAGCTGGACCCGAATCCCCAGCGCGAGTTCTCGAGCCGCTCGACCGCCATCGCCGAAAGGCTACGACGCCGCCGGGGCGCTCACTTGCGCTTGACGAGCCAGCGGAGCTTCTCGGCCTTCTCGAACGCGGCGTCGCCGGCGAGCTGCCCGACGGACGTGCCCAGCGTCGGGTACACGTGCATGAACTGCGACAGCTCGCTGAGCTTCACGCCCTCCTCGATGGCGAGCGCGAACTCGTGGATCATCTCCCCGGCGGCGGGGGCGAGGATGTGCGCGCCGACGATCTTCTTCTTGTCGGTGATGATCATGATCGCGCCCTCGGACGCACCGTCGGCCCGGGCCCGGTCGTTGTGCTCGAGGTCTTGGTGCCATACCTCGATGTTGTCGCCGTGCTGCTCGCGCGCCTCGGCCTCGGTCAGGCCGGTGTGGGCGAGCTCGGGGTCCGTGAACGTGCACCACGGCACCGCTGCCACGACCTTGCCCTTGCCGGGGAAGAACATGTCGCGCACAGCCCGAACGCCCTCGTACGCGGCGGAGTGCGTGAACAGGAACCGGCCGGCGAGGTCGCCGCACGCGTAGATGGTGTCGACGTTCGTGCGGCCCCGGTTGTCGACGACCACGCCCTTGCGCGTGCACTCGATGCCGAGGTCCTCGATCCCGAGGCCGTCCTTGTTGGGCACCCGCCCGACGGCGACGAGCAGCTCGTCGGCCGACCACGTCGCCGGCTTCCCGTCCTCGGTGCCGTGGACGATCTTCTTCCCGTTCTCGACGGTGCCTCGGTGCGCAGCTTGTCGACGAGCTTGTCGACGAGCGCGGGCTCGTCCTTGGGGAGAATGCGCGGCCCCTTCTGGAGCAGCGTCACCGGGATCCCGAGGCGCGTGAAGCCCTGCACCATCTCGACGGCGATCGGGCCGCCGCCGACGTTCACGAAGCTCGCCGGCGGGTCGTCGAGCTCGAAGAGGTTCTCGCTCGTGACGAAGCCGGCCTCCTCGAGGCCCTCGATCGGCGGGACCGCCGGGCGGCTCCCGGTGCACAGCAGCACGTACCGTGTCTCGAGCGTCCGGTCGCCCACCTGCACCGTGTTCTTGCCCGTGAGCCTGGCGGCGCCGTAGACGATGTCGACGCCCATCGCCTCGTACCGCTCGGGGTTGTCGTCAGTGGACGCGATCTCCTGCTGCACGGAGCGGATGTGCTTCCAGACGCTGCCCCGGTCGACCTTGGGCTCGACGGGCTCGATGCCGAAGTCGTCGGCCGTGCGCATGTGGTGGGCGACCTTGCCCGCGGCGAGCAGCGCCTTGCTCGGCACGCAACCCGTCCAGAGGCAGTCGCCGCCGACGCGGCTGCGTTCCGCGACCGCCACCTTGAGGTCGAGGGTGGCGGCGAACTCGGCCGCGACCATGCCGCCCGAGCCCATCCCGACGATCACGAGGTCATACCGATCTGCCACAGCTATCCTCCTGGCCGCGCGCGGAGCCTAGGACCTGTTCGTTCGCCGTCGACCGACGGATCAGCGGGGCCCGAGGCGTCCGCCTCGCCCGAATCGCGGTGATCCGCGGACACCGGTTGCAACGAAGTTCGAGCGTGAGGGGCAGGATCGTGACCGAGCACGTCGAGCGGCAGGCGGGCAGGGACGTCCGTCCGAGCCAATGGGAGCGCACGACACGAGATCGGCTCGTCGCCGGCGAGGACGCTGCGCTCAGTGAGATCTATGACCAGTACGCATCCTTCGTCTACGGGCTCGCGCTGCGGGTCCTCGGCGACGCCCGCGCCGCCGAGGACGTCTCCCAGGACGTGTTCGTCAGCGTCTGGGAGCGGCCCGGCGCGTTCGATCCCGACCGCGGCTCGCTGCGGACGTGGCTCGGCACGCTGGCCCACCGTCGGTCCGTCGACCACGTGCGCCGTGAGGAAGCCCGGCGACGCCGCGCGATCAAGGACGCCGCTCGGCCAGAGACGACCCCCGACGTCGAGGAGATGGCGATCGCGCTCGTCACGGCCGAGCGGGTGCGTGACGCGCTGGCGACGCTCCCCGACAACCAGCGGCGCGCCATCCAGCTCGCGTACTTCGGCGGCAAGACGTACCGGCAGGTCGCCGAGGTGCTCGGGATCCCCGAAGGAACCGCGAAGTCGCGGCTGCGCCTCGGGCTGCGCCGCATCGCCGACACCCTGGACGCCGAGACCGTCGCGAGGAGCGAGTAGTAGCCGATGAGCACCGACGACACGATGCTCGACGAGTTGCTCGGGGCGTACGCCCTCGACGCGGTGGAGCCCGACGAGGCCACCGCGGTCGAGGAGTACCTCGGGCGGGCTCCGCGCGCCGCCGACGAGGTGGCGCGCCTGCGGAACGCGGCGGCGTGGATCGGCGCGACCGAGGCGCTGGCCCCGCCCCCAGAGCTCCTCGACACCGTGCTGGCCGCCGCCCGTGCGCGTCGCCCGGCGCACCCCGGCGACGCCGACCCTTTTCTTTCCGTCTACCTGAGTGAGACGAGCCGCTTCGACGCCCTGCTCGACGAGCTGACGAAAGAGTCGCTCGACGCCCGCACGTTCAACGGGCTCACCGTGCGCGAGCTCGTCATCCACCTCGCCTCGATGGAGAGCACGGTCGCGTCGGTGATCGGCCGGCCGACCGTGCCGGCCGTGACAGAGCTCGACATCGAACGCCGCACGGCGATCTTCATCGAGCGGTTCCGTGATCGGCCGCTGCAGGACGTGCGCGAAGTCTGGCGCGCGTCGGTCGACGCGATCGAGCATTGGTCCCGGGGCGAGCCGTCCGACACCAGCGCGCACGTGTTCGGCCTCACGCTCAGCCGAGATTCGTTGTTGGTGACGCGGTCGTTCGAGACGTGGACGCACGCCGACGACATCCGCCGGGCGGTCGGCCGCGATCTGGAGCCGCCGCCGCCGGCCACGCTGCGTCGCATGGCCGACCTGTCGGTCACGTCGATGCCCGCCGCCCTCGAGGTCGCCGGCCGCGCCCACCCGGGCAAGACGGGCCGGGTCGTGCTGACCGGAGAGGGCGGCGGCGACTGGCTGATCCCGCTGGGTTTCGCCGAGGTGGGGGACACGCCGGATGTGGTGCTGACCGCCGACGTCGTCGCCTGGTGCCGTGTGGTGTCCGAGCGCATGGCGCCCGACGCCCTGCCCCGGACGGTCGAGGGCGACCCGGCGCTGGCCGACGACCTGGCCGCCGCCTCCTCCGCCTTCGCCACGCTGTAGCCGAACCCGCCCCAGCAGCGTTGGCACGTGAACCCGCGGCGGGCCGCAGCTCTGCGTGACAACCGGCCCTGAGCCGGCGGTAGCCGTCATACCCTCGCGGCAGAATGAGCGAGGTGACTCAGCTGACCGCCCCCGAGCTCGCGCCCTCGATCGGTCACGGGGGCGTCGACGGTTTTCACCCCGCCGTCGCGGCCTGGTTCCGGCGCCGGTTCCCGGACGGCCCCACCGAGGCCCAGCAGCAGGGCTGGCCCCACATCGCCACCGGCGCCGACACGCTGATCGCGGCGCCGACGGGATCGGGCAAGACGCTCGCCGCCTTCCTGGTGGCGATCGACCGGCTGTACCGCGAGCACGACCGTGGCATCGACGTGTCGACCGGGACGCGGGTCGTGTACGTCTCGCCACTGAAGGCGCTCGCCGTCGACATCGGCGAGAACCTCGAGCAGCCGCTGGCCGAGATCGCAGAGATCGCCGCCGAGCTTGGCTTCGACGCGCCCGACATCCGCGTCGCCGTACGCACGGGCGACACGACGAGCGCACAGCGCTCGGCCATGGTGCGGCGTCCGCCAAGTTTCGTGGTCACGACACCCGAGTCGCTGTATCTCCTCGTCACGAGCGCGCGCGGGCGCGAGGCGCTGCGGACGACCGAGACGGTGATCGTCGACGAGATCCACGCCGTCGCCCGCGACAAGCGCGGCGCCCACCTCGCGCTCACACTCGAACGGCTCGAGGCGCTGTGCGACAAGCGACCGTCGCGTATTGGTCTCTCGGCGACGCAGCGTCCCATCGAGAGGGTCGGACGGCTGCTCGTGGGCGAACGCCCGTTGCCGGAGATCGTCGACGTCGGCCACCAGCGCGCGCTCGACGTGACGCTCGAGCTCCCCGAGGGCGAGCTCGAGTCGGTCGCGTCTGCCGAGCAGATGTCCGACGTGCTGAACCGCATCGCCGATCACGTGACCCAGCACCGGACCACGCTCGTCTTCGTCAACACGCGTCGGCTCGCCGAGCGGCTCGCGCACCAGCTCGGCGAGCGCCTGGGTGACGACGTCGTCGCCGCGCACCACGGCAGCCTTTCCAAGGAGCGCCGGTGGCGCGTCGAGACGCGCCTGCGCGCCGGCGCGCTCAAGGCGCTCGTCGCCACCGCGTCGCTGGAGCTCGGCATCGACATCGGCCCCGTCGAGCTCGTGTGCCAGATCGGGTCGCCGCGCAGCATCGCCACGTTCCTGCAGCGCGTCGGCCGCTCGAACCACACGCGCACCGGCACGCCGAAGGGTCGGCTCTACCCGCTCACGCGCGACGAGCTCGTCGAGTGCACCGCGCTGCTGTTAGCGGTGCGCGCCGGTCGCCTCGACGCCATCCAGTTCCCGCACCAACCGCTCGACATCGCCGCCCAGCAGATCATCGCCGAGGTGGCGGCGGAGGAGTGGCGCACCGACGAGCTGTACGACCTCGTCCGCCGCGCCGCCCCCTACGCCGAGCTGTCGCGTCCGGAGTTCGACGAGGTCGTTGAGCTCGTCTCCGGTGGGATCGAGACGGGGCGGGGTCGGCGCGGCGCGTACGTCCACCACGACGCCGTCAACGGCGAGTTGCGAGGGCGCAAGGGCGCCCGCATCGCGGCGGCCACGTCCGGCGGCGCGATTCCCGAGACAGGCGACTACCGAGTAGTTGCCGAGCCCGACGACACGTTCGTCGGCACGGTCAACGAGGACTGGGCGGTCGAGTCGATGGCGGGGGACGTCTCGCACGGTGGAGCTGTCGGCTGAGGTGTCGGGGCTGCGCCATCAGGTCGACGAGCACCTGGCTGGCGGGCGTCCCGACGACGCCCGCCAGTGGCTGATCGACGCCGCCGGCGTCCCACGCGAGGCCGCGGTGATGATCGTCGACTACCTCGCTGCCGGCCGGGCCGCGCTGGGCGCCATGCCGACCCAGCAGCAGCTCGTGCTCGAGCGCTTCTTCGACGACACCGGCGGGATGCAACTCGTCGTGCACTCGCCGTACGGGGGTCGCATCAACCGTGCGCTCGGCCTGGCGCTGCGCAAGAAGTTCTGCCGCACGTTCGACTTCGAGCTGCAGGCGGCCGCCACGGACGACGCGATCGTGCTCTCGCTCGGGCTGCAGCACAGCTTCCCGCTCGAGGAAGTGCCGCGGTACGTCAGCAGCCGCACCCTCGACGACACGCTCGAGCACGCCATCCTCGACTCGCCGATGTTCCAGGCCCGCTGGCGCTGGAATCTCAACCGGTCCCTGATGGTTTTGCGGTTCCGCAACGGCCGTCGCAACCCGCCGCCGATCCAGCGCATGGAGTCCGACGACCTCCTGGCGGCGGTCTTCCCGCAGGCGGCCGCGTGCCAGGACAACGCCACGGGCCCGATCGAGATCCCCGACCACGTGCTCGTGCGCGAGACGATCGGCGACACGCTGCACGAGGCCCTCGACATCGAGGGTCTGCGCGAGCTGCTCGAAGGCATCGAGGGTGGCGACGTCAATGTGCACTGCGTCGACACAACCGAGGCGTCGGCGCTGTCACACGAGATCATCAACGCCCGGCCGTACGCGTTCCTCGACGACGAGGAGTTCCAGAACCGTCGCACGAACGCCGTCACGCTTCGGCGGGGACTCACGGTCGATCTCACGGCCATCGGGTCACTGGATCCGGATGCGATCGAGCAGGTCCACTCCGAGATCGCGCCCGAGCCCGCCACCGCCGACGACCTGCACGACCTGTTGTCGTCGCTCGTGCTCGTGCGTCCCTGTCAGGATTGGCAGCCGTTGTTCGACGAGCTGAGCTCTCGCGGGCGTGCCGGTGTGCTCGAGCACAGCGGCACCGCGCTGTGGTGCACGACCGAAGCGCGCGAAGACGCCGCTGGTGCGGTCGCCGGCGACGACGTCGCGGCCACCAAGGTGATCCGCGGCCACCTCGAGATCTCCGGCATCACCACCGCCGAGGACCTCGTCGAGGCGACGACCCTCGCCCCCGGCCCGGTCGCGTCCGCGCTCGCGGCGCTCCAGCACGAGGGCTTCGCCATGCAGGGCACGTACCGACCTGATGCCGGCGGCACCGAGTGGGTGGCGCGCCGGCTGCTCGCGCGCATGCACTCGTACTCGCGGCGGTCGCGGCGCGAACGGGTCGAGCCCGCGACCGCCCAGGACTTCATGCGATTCCTGCTTCGCTGGCAGCACGTCGCGCCCGACACGCAGCTCACCGGCGAGGCCGGGCTCGTGTCGATCATCGAACAACTGCAGGGCTTCGAAGCTGCCGCGGTCACCTGGGAGCCCGACTTGTTGGCGCGCCGGCTTCGCCACTACGAGCCCGGGTGGCTCGACCGGCTGTGCCACGACGGCGACGTCGCCTGGCTCCGGCTCACGCCGGGGGCGCGCGAAGCCGACGCGCCCGCGGGCGCGCCGTCGAAGGCCACGCCGATCGCGGTCGTGTTCCGCGCCGATCTCGCATGGCTACTCGACGCTGCGCGCCAAGGCACCGAGCTCGCCGAGCCCGCGGTGGGGGCGACGGCGGAGATCGCGCAGGTCCTGCGGGACAGCGGCGCGTGCTTCGCCACCGACCTCGTCGATGCCACCCGCCGCCTGCCCGACGACGTCGAGCGAGGGCTGTGGGACGGCGTGGCGCGTGGGCTCGTCATGTGCGACGGGTTCGGCGCCATCCGGGCTCGCATCAGCGGCGTCCGCAGTGCGTCGGACGGGCGGCGCATGTCGCGGCTTCGGCGCGGTGCCCGCGGGAGCACGTCGCCGGGGCGGTGGTCCGTCGTACCGGAAGGCAGCGACGACGTGGATCGCGACGAGCTCGCCGAGGCCGTCGCCGAGCAGCTGATCAACCGCTGGGGTGTGGTGTTCCGCGACCTCGCCGTCCACGACTCGCTGCGGATGCCGTGGCGCGACATCCAGTGGGCCCTCCGACGCCTCGAGGATCGGGGGCTCGTGCGCGGCGGACGCTTCGTCAGCGGCTTCAGCGGCGAGCAGTACGCGCTGCCACACGCCGCCGACGAGCTGACGCGGGTCCGGAAGATGGCCCGGACGGGTGAGCGGGTCGTCGTGAACGCGACCGACCCGTTGAACGTCGTGGGGTTGATCGTGCCGGGCGAGACCGTGCCGGCGGTGCGGACGAAGCGGGTCGTCTACGTCGACGGCGTCCCGGAGAGCACCGAAGAGCGGGTAGCCGACAGCGCTTGAGCAACAGCGCCGGGGAGGCCGCTCGGGACAGCGGCGCCAAGTGCCTCGCGTTGCCGCGCTGCGTTCTCGGCAGCGGCCACCCGGGCCTCCCCGACGACTCGTCCCCGAATCGGTCCGCTCGCCGGCAAGGCTAGCCACATCACCCGTCGCCGTTGGGTCGGTCACCGGGCTCATAGCCACAGTTTCCGACCCAACGCCGCGAGCGGTCAGTCAACGCTGCGGCAGCTCGTCCAGGATCTCATCGGCCCACGTGACGTCGGGGCGGGGGCGGCGGCGGTCGGCGAGTGCGTCGGGGACGTCGATCTCCATGCGCACGAGCGCGCCGCCCATGGTCTTGCCGAGGCTGTCGGAGCGAAGAGAGCGCGGGCCGCCGCCTCCCAGCGCGTCGTGCAGGACGAAGTTCAACGCCAGCACGTTGCGTGCCTCGTACCGGTCGACGTCGCCGCGCACCATCGCACCGAAGTGCTCCTTCACGCGTTCGGCGGTCACCTCGCGCAGGATGAGCTCGTACGTCTCGTCGTCGTCGGCGAAGATCGCCACGTCGGAGAGATCGCCTTTGTCGCCGGCCCGGTACCCGCACAGCTCGCGCAGTTCGAGCCGGGCCATCAGCCGACCTCCTCGAACGTGACGCGCACGTTGGCGTCGACGAGCTTCCGGTCCACCAGCGTGGGCCAGATCCCGAGAAGCTCCGTCGGTCGTCCGCCCCCGCCTCGGCCCATACCGGTGAACCCCGCCGGCGGCGCCGACAGCGTCAGTGGGATGAGCTCGCGGCCGATCAGCGCGGCCGTCCGCTCGTCGTCGCAGCGCCACGCGGCGCGGATCACGACCTCGGGCGGCTCGTGCGGCGGCGGCGCGGTCGGCCCGCCGAGCGCGTTCACCCCCCAGTACTCGAAGCACCACTCCTCGACGGCGAGACCGGCCATCTCGGTCCGCTTCGCGAGCAAGGCGGCGGTCGCCTTCGCCTTCTCGTACGCGTCCGGCCACGAGAACGCGGCGCGTGCCTCACCGGACCAGCCCGCGTGGTACGCCAGGAGCGCCTTGTACGTCGGTGTCGCGGGGGCGCCGCGCACGCCTTCGACGCGCACGCGGTCGCCGCCCAGGTCGGTGAACGTCGCCGACGTGAAGTCGGCCACGACATCGGGCGCGAGGTACGCGGCCGGGTCGTGCACCTCGTACAGGAGCTGATGACGAACGGTGTCGACGTCGACACGGCCACCCGAGCCCTTCGGCTTCGTGATCACCGCGCTGCCGTCCGCCTCGACCTCTGCGATCGGGTACGGCAGGTCCCACGGGTGCGGGATGGTCCACCACTCGCCGCTGTAGTTGCCGCCCGCGACCTGGCCCGAGCACTCGAGGAGGTGCCCGATCAGGATGCCGGCGGCCAGCCGGTCCCAATCCTCGAAGCCCCAGCCGTGCGCGTGCGCGGCGGCGCCCAGGAAGAGCGCGGCGTCGGCGACCCGCCCGGTGATGACGACGTCGGCGCCGCCGGAGAGCGCCTCGACGATCGGCCGCGCTCCCAGGTACGCGGCGGCGAACAGCGGCTCGCCAGGAAACTCGTCGTAGCCGGCACCCGATTCGGCGTTGGCGAGCCTCGTGCCGGCCGCGCGCAGCTCGTCGAGCCGTGGCTTGAGGTCGTCGCCGAGAACCGTGGCCACCCGTAGCCCCGACACTCCGAGTTGCTTCGCGGTCTCCAACGCCGCGTGCGCGGCCGCGGTGGGGTTGATCCCGCCTGCGTTCGTGATGAGCTTGGTGCGCCCCGCCGCCACTGCGGGCAGCGCCTTGGCCAGGTACCGCGGCAGGTCGCGCGTGTATCCGAGGGTCTCGTCGCGCTGGCGGTCCTTTTGGAGGATCGCAAGAGTCAGCTCGGCCAGCGCCTCGAGACACAGGTAGTCGACGCCGTCGTCCAGCAGGCTCTCGACGGCGGCGGGTGTGTCGCCGTAGAAGCCCTGGCCGCCTCCGATCCTGACCGACACCGTGGCCCGTCGATCAGGCGTGCACGGGCGGGCGCCGGTCGGTCCACGGCCGCGCCTCCTCGAGCTGGGCCGCGACCCGCAGCAACAGGTCCTCGCGTCCGTAGGCGGCGACGAGCTGCGAGCCGATCGGCAGGTCCTCGGCGTTCCAGTACAGCGGCAGCGAGATCCCGGGCTGCCCCGTGACGTTGAATTGCGCCGTGAACGGCACGAACTCGGCGGCGCGTAGGTAGCCGTGCAGCGGGTTGTCGGGCTGGGGGTCGAGCGTGCCCAACGGCAGCGGCGGCTCGCCCAGCGTCGGTGTGAGCAGCAGGTCGAATCCGCCCGTCCACCACTCCGCTCCCTGCCGGCCGACTTCCTCCATCTGTCGCACTGCCTCGCGGAACTGCGCGCCGGTGACGGTCCGCCCGGACTCCGCGAGCGCCCACGTGAGGGGCTCGACGTCTGTCTCGGTGATCTCCTTGCCGACGAGGTTGGCGAAGTCGTCCAGGTAGTGCGCGGTGTCGGTCGTCCAGAGCGTGGTGAACGGGCCGAAGATCTCGGGATTCGCGAACGCGTCCGGGTACGACGGCTCGACGCGGTGCCCGAGCGATTCGAGCAAGCGTCCCGTGTCCTCGACGGCGGCGACGCAGTCGGCGTGCACCTCGCCTGTCCCGAGCGGGTTCGACGAGAGAATTCCGATTCGGAGTCGGCCCGGGTCGGCACCGACCTCGTCGGCGAACGGGCGCGCCGGCGCCGGCGCGATCACGGGGTCGCCGGGGAACGGCTTGGAGAGCGCGTCGAGCACGCCAGCGACATCGCGCGTCGATCGTGCCAGCACCAGCTCGCAGCTGAGGATGGCTGTCAGCTGACCCCAGCGCGGCCCGAGCGACGTGCGCCCGCGCGACGGCTTCAGGCCGACGAGCCCGCAGCAGCTGGCGGGAATGCGGATCGAGCCGCCGCCGTCGTTGCCGTGCGCGACCGGCACCATCCCGGTCGCGACCGCCACGGCCGAGCCGCCGCTCGACCCACCGGGCGAGCGCGACGGGTCCCACGGGTTGTGCGTCGGGCCGTACGCGACCGGTTCCGTGGTGGGCACGAGGCCCAGCTCGGGTGTGTTCGTGCGGCCGCAGCAGACGAACCCGGCCTCGGTGAAACGGCGCACGAGGTTGTCGGTGTAGTGGGGGCGGTAGTCGTTGTCCTTCAGGAACCGCATCCCCTCGTGGTACGGCTCGCCCTCGATCGCGCACATCAGGTCCTTGAACAGCGTGGGCACCCCGCGGAACGGGCCGTCGGGCAGGGCGGCCGACGCGACGGCGTCGCGCGCCTGGTCGAAGCGGGGATGGATGACCGCGTTGAGCTGCGGGTTGAGCTTCTCGATGCGATTGATGGCGGAGTCGATCAACTCGGCGGGCGAGAGCTGCCCGGTACGAACGAGCTCGGCTTGGGCGGTGGCGTCGAGAACGGCGAGATCGTCAGTCATACGAGCAACCTACGGCCGCCGCCGACGCGGGTCCAGCGTCAGGCGTTCGGGTGCCGCGGGCCCCGGCACAGCAGCGCAAGCGTCACGTCGTCGCGGATGCGGCCGGGGGCGTACGACGTGACCTCGTCGACGCACCGCTTCACGATCGCCTCCGCTTCGTCCGACGCGGAGGCGCACACAAGGTCGGTGAGTCGCTGCACGCCGAACTCCTTCCCGACTGCATTGCGAACCTCGACCAGCCCGTCGGTGTACACGGCGAGCGTGTCACCGGGGTCGAGTCCGGCGGAGGCGGTCCGCCACGGCCCGACGAAGGGGCCGACGATCGGTCCCGTCGGGTCGAGGTCGACCGCGTACGTGGGCGAGCACAGCAGCGCCGGCGGATGACCGGCGCTCGCGTAGCGGATCTCCCCGGTGCGCAGCTCGACGACGGCGACGAACGCGGTGAGGAACGTCTCGTCGCCGAGGTCGTCGAGCTGCTCGGCCGCCCACAGCACTGCCTCGTCCGGCTCGAAGCCGTCGCGCAGCCCCGCGCGTAGCAGCTCCTTGCAGCGCAACGCCAGGATCCCCGACACCGCGCCGTGGCCCGAGATGTCGACGACGACCAGCCCGAGCGCCGACGGCGGCAGCTGGATCACGTCGTAGCAGTCGCCGGCGACGACCCCCTCCGCCGGTTGAAGCTGGGCGGCGACGCTCCAACCGTCGGGTAGCTCCTCGACGCCGGTGGCGAGCTCGGAACGCAATTGGAGCACCACCGACGCGCTCTGCTCGATCGTCTCGCGCGCGCGCACCGCGTCGTACAGGGCGCGGTTCATCTGGAGGCGCATCGTGTCGACGTCGCGCGCGAGGTTCGCGATCTCGGGCGGTCCGTGGGGTGGGATCACGCCCACCTTTCCGCTCCTCGCGCTGCGGACGGCGCGCGCGAGACGGTCCAGCGGACGCGTGACCCACCGGCGGATGAGGAGCGCGGCGATCAGCGTGGTCGCGAACGCGAGACCGAGGGCGACCGCGATCGTCGCGTTGAGTTGGATCCGGAGATCGTCGAGGCGGTTCTGCGTGGCGCGCAGATCGGCCTGCCGGCTTGCGCTCAGCGGAGCGTCGGCGACGAGGTCCCGCTGGTGCGTGATGAGGTCGTCACGCTGCGTGCTGATGCGGAGCACCGCGGCACCACCCGCAAGGACGATGACGAGGTACACCAGCGAGATGAGGAGCAGGCGCCGGCGGAGCGACACGTCCGGCACTGTATCGGGACAGACCGGCACGACTCGGACCTTCTACCAGCCCCGCAGATCGACCCCCCAAACGTCCACGACCTCGTCACCCGTCGCGAGGTGCATCCGATCGTGGTACGCGACGGTCGGGTCGACGTGTGCAGGGAGAACGCGGACCCGGTCGCCCACCGCGACGGGGCTGTCGGGCCCGAATGTGACGTGCTCGTCAGAGCAGTACCACACGGTGTGACCAATGACCGTCGGGTCGCCGTGGTCCATGCCCAGCGCCTTGAGGCCGCAGTCGGCGACCGCCCAGCCGTCTGACACCGAGATGACGGTGGCGACGATCGACAGCGCGAGCTCGAACGGAAGGTCGAGATGGCCGTACGCGGTGTCCATGAGCGCGTACGAGCCGGCCTGGATCTCGGTGACCCACGTGTTGATGTCGAACGTGCCGGTCCCACCGCCGGACACGAGCTCGCCGCCGACGTCGGCGTGCGCGTCGAGGAGCTGGCGCATCGCAGTCTCGGTCTGGTCGACGCGCGTCGCGCGGTCGTGCAACCCGACGACGTGCCCTTCGTAGCCCATGACGCCGCGCACCGCGAGACCGCGGGCGCGCGCGAGATCGGCGAGCTGCCCCGCACGGTCGGGTGGGCACCCACAGCGCGGCATCCCCACGTACACGTCGACGACGACCTCGTGCAGCCCCGCTTGGGCGGCGGCGTCGATCGTCGCCTCGGAGTCCACGGCGACTGTGACGCGCGCGTCGAGCGCGGCGAGGCGCGCCAGTCGGTCGGGATCGACGATCTCGTTGGCGAGCAGCAAGTCGTCACCGAGGCCGGCCTCGGCCATGCCCGCCATCTCTCTCGGCGTCGCGCACGTGAACGCGTGATGGCCGCGCGCGGCTTGCTCGCGAGCGAGCGCAGTCGTCTTGTGGGCCTTCACGTGCGGCCGACACCGTTCGCCGGGAAGCGCGTCCGCCATGGCTGCGAGGTTGTGCTCGAGCGCGGCCGTGTCGACGACGAGCGCCGGCGTCGGAAGATCGTGCACCTGGGTCATGCGGGTGCGAGCATTGCAGAGATGGCTCCGTCGCCCGAAGACCGACCGCCCGTCGCCACCGACTACCACACCGACGACCTCCCGCCGCTCCCGCAACGTGACTACCTGATTCCGGCCGAGCGGTGGGTCGAGGCGCCGCCCGAGCTGCGGACGCTCGGCGCCGACTTCGGAGTGACCCTCGTGGCCTACAAGCGCCGCATCGGGCGCTACCTGTTGTGGCGAGCGGGGCCGGCGTCGCGCGCCGATGCTTGCTACATGGCGATCGCAGCCGACGACCTCGACGAGCGGTACACGTTCCGCCTCCAGCCCGACGGCAGCGGCGACGGCACGAGCGCCGACGGCCGCACGCACCAGCGCTTCCGCACCTGGAAAGAGGCGCTGCGCGACCACTAACGGCGGACGCCGGGAGATCGCCTCCTCCTTCGCTTTACAGAGGCGTCGTCGGCGACCCCCGGCGCCCGCCGCTCCCCCTCGCTATGTAGAGGCGTCGTCGGCGACCCGTTCGGGCCGCCCATCACATCACGTGACGACGTCGCCGACGCCGGCGCGCAGGCGGTCGAGGGTGCGCGCCAGGATGCGCGAGACCTGCATCTGGCTGACGCCGAAGCGCTCGGCGATCTGGGACTGGGTCAGCCCGTCGTAAAAGCGGAGCACGACGATCTCGCGCTCGCGCTCCGGGAGCGATTCGAGGAGCTGCGACACGATCATGCGCTGCTCGACCTCCTCGAGCCCCGCGTCGACGCTGCCGTGCCGGTCGATGACTCCGGCGGAACCTTCCCGGTCCGTGTTCTCGATCGGCGCGGCGACGATGGCCCGCCCGGCCTCCAGCGCCTCGAGCACGTCCTCGCTCGACAGCCGCGTGTCGGCGGCGATCTCGTCGATGGTCGGGGAGCGCCCGCTCCGTTGCGTCAGCGCCGCGACACTCTGGTTCACCTCGAGCATGAGCTCCTGGAGGCGACGCGGCACGCGCACCGCCCAGCGGCGGTCGCGGAAATGCCGCTTCAGCTCGCCCTCGATGGTCGGCGTCGCGAAGCTCGAGAACGCCAGGCCGCGCTCGGGATCGAACCGCTCGACCGCCTTGAGCAAACCCACCAGGGCGACCTGCAGGAGGTCGTCGTGGCGTTCCCCGCGCCCGCCGAAGCGTCGCGACACGGCCTCGGCCAGCCCGATGTTCATCTCGATGAGCCGGTCCCGCTGCCGGCGGTCGCCGGTGCGGTGGTACTCCAGGAACAGAGCGGCCCGCTCCTCCGGGTCGGTCTGCATTCTCAGGGATGCTGCGATCGCTTGAACAGGTGGAAGCGGAGAGCGTCGCCGTCGCGGTCGAGGTCGTGCTCGTCGACGACGGCGGCCACGATGGTTCGCGAGAGCTCGCTGGGCTTCGATTCGCCGCCCGGCTCGACCGGCGGCCCGGTCCCGTCGACGGCGAGGCCGTTGTCGAACACCCGGAACGCGAGCGTGACCACCCCGGTGGCGTCGGCGCGCATGACCGAGTGACACAGCTCGTCGACGCCGATTCGGAGGTCTTCGATCTCGTCGTAGGTGAGGCCGGCGCGGCTTCCCGCGTCGGCCGCTGCGAGCCGCGCGAGGCGCAGAAAGTCAGGCGTTCCCGGGATGATCAGTCGAATCTCGACTGGCTGTTCGGGCATGGATGACCTCTGGGATTCCTCGGGCGGTCTCCGATGTTCCCCCCCGAGTCACGGTCGTGACAAGGCCGCCGGGACCGTCTGGGCACGCCGTCAGGTTCCCGCATGGAATGCGGGCGTCGTGGGTACCTTCCACTATGCACAACGCACGTGCGTTGGGGGTCAGTCCGCCGTGCCCGTGATGCTCGAGAGCCCTGAGAACGTGGTGGGCGAGTGCGAGCTCCGCCTACAGGTCCCGGCCACAGTCGAGCATCTGCGGACGGTGCGGCTGGTCGCAGCCGACGCCGCCGAACGTGCGGGGTTCGACTGCGACGAGACCGACGACCTCCGCATCGCTGTCGACGAGGTGTGTCACGCAGTGTTGAGGAGCACCGAAGCGCCGATCGTGGTGGGATTCTCGGTCGCGCCCGGCCTCGTCGAGGTCCGCGGCGCTGCCGAGCGGCAGGGGCCGTCCCGCGCTCTCCACCTCTCCCGGGTGTCGCAGCTGATCGTCGGCTCCGTCGCCGACGACGTCGAGCTGATCGACGGCTCGTCGGAGATTCGCTTCGTCGTCACCAAGCGCGCGGCCGCGTCGGCCGCGAGAGGTTCTTGATGGTCGACGTGCGGGAACGGCGCGCACGCGCCCACCGCCGGAGGGCTGAGCGCGCCCTCGGGTACGCCGGCGCCGTCCCGGCCGACACCGACGGCGACCGCCGGATCGACCATCGCTTCGAGATTTACCGCTGCACCCGCGACCGCGCCGTGCGCGACGAGCTCGTCGAGGAACACGCCCCGCTAGCCCACTTCCTCGCCGGCCGGTTCTCGAACCGTGGCGAGCCTCGCGACGACCTCGTCCAGGTCGCGCTCGTCGGACTGCTCAAGGCGGTCGAGCGCTTCGATCCCTCCCGTGGCCTCCAATTCTCGACCTTCGCCACCCCGACCGTCCTCGGCGAGCTGAAGCGGCATTTCCGCGACCGCGGGTGGACCGTCCGGGTGCCTCGACGCGTGCAGGAGCTGCACCTCCAGCTCGGTCGCATCATCAGCATGCTCGGCCAGGAGCAGGGGCGGTCGCCGACGCCGGCCGAGATCGCCGAGCGCGCCGGTGTCTCCGAGGAGGACGTGCTCGAGGCGATGGAGGCCGGCTCGTTGTACCGCCTGGTGTCGCTGGACGGCTCCGCCACCCCCGACGACGAGGGGGGCGACCTGGCGGCGTGCCTCGGTGAGGACGACCCTTCGTTCGCGAGCATCGAGCATCGCGACGAGCTCGCCGAGCTGCTGGGTGTTCTGCCCGAGCGCGAGCGGCGCATCGTCGAGCTGCGGTTCTTCGAGAGCCTGACCCAATCCGAGATCGCCGAGCGCGTCGGCGTCAGCCAGATGCACGTGTCGCGGTTGCTCACCCGGAGCCTGGAGCGGCTGCGCGCGGAGGCGACGGCGTGAGCACTTCCGCGAGTCGCGCCCGGGGACACCGCAACGGCGAACGCGACGCGCAGGATGGCACCGCGGACGAGCTGTGGACGGTGTTTCCTTCCGTTGCGCCGAGTGCGGGCAGCGCCCGGAGGTTTGTCGCCGCGGCGCTCGGGAGGCGGGGATGCCCGGACGACTTCGTCGAGCTCGTATTGCTCCTGACGAGCGAGCTGGTGACCAACGCGTACCGGCACGCCGGGTCCGACACGCGCGTCTCGGTGCGCGTCGACGACGACATGGCGCGGGTGGAAGTACGCGACGTCGGTCCCGGCGAGCCTCAGCTCCGCCCGCATGACGCCGATCGTGTCGACGGCCGCGGTCTGCAGATCGTCGACGCGCTCGCTGATCGCTGGGGCTACCACTCGAACGACGCCGGCACCAGCGTGTGGTTCGAACTGGTTCGCCCCCAGTAGGCGCCGGGTATCCTGCCGCCATGGTCTCCAACGGCTCTGACCTGCCTGCGGACGAGGGCTTTCGCGTCTCGGTGGAGGACGAGGCCGGACAGCCGACGGTCGTGGTCGAGGGCGAGGTGGATGTTGCCACCGCGCCGGCGCTCCGTGACGAGCTGTACCGCCTGATCGAGCGGGGCTCGCCCACGATCGTCGTCGACCTGGCGAGGATGGACTTCATCGACTCGACCGGCCTGGGCGTGTTCGTCGGGGCTCTCAAGCGGGCCCGCGAGGGCGGCGGCGCCATCGAGCTTCGGGGTCTCCAACCCGCCGCCCGCAAGGTCTTCGACATCACCGGGCTCAGCTCCGCGTTCACGATCGCCGGCTGAGACCCCCCGGCCGGCTTCGTCTCCGCCCACGGCCCGGCGCTACCGTACGGTTCGTAGGAGTGAACGCTCCCAGAGTGGAGACGCCCATGAACCGGAGCATCCAACCCGCGCTCGACTGGAAGCCGGGCGCCGACGCCGAGTACGGCGACATCCGATACGAGGTCGCCGAGGGAATCGCCAAGATCACGATCAGCCGGCCCGAGGTCCGCAACGCCTTCCGGCCTCGCACGCTCTTCGAGCTCCAGGACTCCTTCGAACGCGCCCGCAACGACTCCGGGGTGGGCGTGATCGTGCTCACCGGTGAAGGCCCGGAGGCGTTCTGCTCGGGGGGCGACCAGCGGATCCGCGGCGACGACGGGTACGTCGGCGACGACGGCGTCGGCCGCCTGAACGTCCTCGACCTCCAGATCCAGATCCGCCGGCTCCCCAAGCCGGTGGTCGCGATGGTTGCCGGCTACGCCATCGGCGGCGGGCACGTCCTGCACGTCGTGTGCGACCTCACGGTCGCCGCCGACAACGCACGGTTCGGCCAGACCGGGCCCAAGGTCGGCTCGTTCGACGGTGGCTACGGCTCGGGCCTCCTCGCCCGCAGCGTCGGCCAGAAGAAGGCGCGTGAGATCTGGTTCCTGTGCGACGAATACGACGCGGAGCAGGCGCTCGACATGGGCCTCGTGAACAAGGTCGTCCCGCTCGAGCAACTCGAGATCGAGACGGTCGCGTGGTGTCGGCAGATGCTCCGGCACAGCCCGCTCGCGCTGCGCATGCTGAAGGCGTCGTTCAACGCGGCCGACGACGGACTCGCCGGCATCCAGCAGCTCGCCGGCGACGCGACGCTCCTCTATTACATGAGCGAGGAGGCGCAGGAAGGCAAGCGCGCCTACCTCGAGAAGCGCCGGCCCGAGTTCGACCGGTTCCCGAAGCGCCCGTGACATGACCACCGCGGCGGAGTGGGCCGCCGGGGCCCGCCCGCGAACGCTCGGTGCCGCGGTCTCACCCGTGCTCGTGGGCACGGCCGCCGCCTACGCGACGTCTGAGCCGGTGATCTGGTGGCGCGCCGCGGCCGCGCTCGTCGTCGCCCTCGCGCTCCAGATCGGCGTGAACTACGCCAACGACTACTCCGACGGCGTGCGCGGCGCCGACGTCCGGCGCGTCGGGCCGCTGCGCCTGACCGCGTCGGGCGTCGCGGCGCCGGCGGCGGTACGCAACGCGGCCGCGCTGTCGTTCGCCGTCGCAGCGGTGGTCGGTCTCGCGCTCGCGATCGCCGTCGACCTCCGGTTGCTCGTCGTCGGGGTCGTCGCCATCGCCGCCGCGGTGCTGTACACCGGAGGCCCTCGTCCTTACGGGTACAGCGGTCTCGGCGAGCTCGCGGTGTTGGTCTTCTTCGGATTCGTGGCCACGGCGGGGTCGGCCTACGTGCAGGTCGAACACGTTCCCGCCGGCGCGTGGTGGGGCGCGGTCGCGGTCGGCTTGCTGGCGTGCGCCATCCTGCTCGCGAACAACATCCGCGACGTCGACACCGACCGCACCGCCGGCAAGCGCACGCTGCCGGTGCGCATCGGGGCGCGGGCTGCTCGCGGGTTGTTTGCCGGCTGCATCGCCGGCGCGTTCGCGGCCGTGGCCGCCGTCGGCGTCCTCTACCCGCCGGCGCTCATCGGCCTGGCCGCCATCCCGCTGGCGGTGCGGCCCGTCCGCCTCGTCGCGACCCGGCGCGACCCGCCGTCGCTGGTCGCCGCCCTCGTCGGCACCGCCCGCCTCGAAGTGGTGGTCGCCGTGCTGCTCACGGTCGGGCTCGTGACGGCGTGAACGAGCACCGGCTCCGCATCGGGGATCGGGCGGTGACGCTCGTGGCCGGCCCGGCGGGCTGGGGTGAAAGCTCGCCGCTCCCCGGATACGCCTGCGACCCGCCCATGTCGCGCCGCGCCGCCGAGGAGGCAGCGCGCGAAGGCTGGCCCGGACCGGTTCGCGGCGCGGTCCCCGTCAACGCCCTCGTGGAGGACTATCCGATCGACCCCGACGCGCTGGCGGGCTTTCCGGCGGTGAAGGTGAAAGTCGGACGCGCCGATCCCAGCGCCGACGTCGACCTGGTCGCGGCGGTACGCGACGCGGTGGGCCCCTCCGTCGCCCTGCGCGTCGACGCGAACGGCGCGTGGGAGCTCGACACCGCCGCCGACGTCATCACCCGCCTCGCCCCCTACGACCTGGAGCTCGTGGAGCAGCCCGTCGCCGGGCTCGACGCGCTCGCGCAGCTGCGCCTCCGCGTGCACCTTCCGCTTGCCGCCGACGAGAGCGTCCGCTCGGTCGACGACGCCCGGCGCCTGGCCGCGCGCCGTGCCGCCGACGCCGTCGTCCTGAAGGTGCAACCGCTCGGCGGGGTTCGCGCCGCGCTCCGCGTCGCCGACGCCGCCGGCGTGCCGGCCCTCGTCACGTCGATGCGGGAGACATCGGTGGGGATCGCCGCCGGCCTCGCCCTCGCGGCCGCTTTGCCGGAGCTCCCGTACGCGTGCGGCTTGGCGGCTCGAATGCCCGGCGGCGACGTCGTGCGCGACCCGCTCGTCGCCCGGCACGGTCGGCTCCACGTGCGCGCCGTCGAGCCGGATCCGGAGCTGATGGCCCGCTACGAGGTCTCGACCGGTCACGAGGTGAGGTCGTGAACGACGCGGCGCAGCACCGCCGCCACCGCCTCGGGCTGCTCGAGGTGCACGGCGTGGCCCGCCCCGCCGATCAGAACCGGATGCACGTCGGGCCCGACACGTTTCGCCATCTCGAACGCGATGTCGACGTATTTCTCGTCGAGCGTGCCGGCGACCGGGAACAGTGGCGGTTCGAGGTCGCCGAGCCGGTCCCACAGCGGCTCCTGCGTGCCCGGCCCCAGCGCCCGGAGCGCGTGCGTGAGCGTCGCGACGGTGTTGCCGGCGCGGCGCGTCTCGAGACCGGCGGCCTCGGGCGGCAGCGTCGCGAACAGCGGCTGGTGCAGCCACCGGTCGAGGAAGGCGTCCACTCCGTCGCGCTCGACGTCTCGCGCGAGTTGCTCGTCGGCGTCGCGACGCGCGGCGCGTTCCGTGGCGTCGGCGATGCCCGCGGACGCGCTGAGCAGGACGAGCCCCCGCACGACATCGGGACGATCGACCGCCAGGCGCAGGCACAAGCGACCACCCATCGAGTAGCCGGCGTACACCGCCCGGCCGCCGAGCTCCCCAATCGCAGCGGCCGTCTCCACGAACCCGAGCCCGGTCGGCACGTCGAGGGCGACGGCGTCGAGGTCCGACGGCAGGTGCGTCCGCACCCGGCCCCACGCCACCGCCTGCTGTGTGAACCCCGGTACCAGCACCAGTCGCACGCACGGATCCTCGCATGACCCGTGACGCCACCACCGCTTTCGCGTGCGCCCTGGTCGACGAATGGGCGCGGGCCGGCGTCGCCGACGCGTGCCTGGCACCCGGGTCGCGGTCGGCGCCGCTGGCGCTGGCCCTCGCGGCAGATGACCGCATCCGCGTGCACGTGCACGTCGACGAGCGATCGGCGGCCTTCTTCGCGCTCGGAACCGCGAAGGCGAGCGGGACGCCGGCCGTCGTGCTGTGCACGTCGGGGACGGCGGCGGCGAACTTCCATCCCGCCGTGCTCGAGGCGCACCACGCCCGCACCCCCCTGATCGTCTGCACCGCCGACCGGCCGCCCGAGCTGCGCGACACCGGCGCCGGCCAGACGGTCGACCAGATCGCGCTCTACGGAGGCGCCGTCCGCTGGTTCTGCGAGGTCGGCGTGCCCGAGGACCGCCCCGACGTCGGGGCGGCGTGGCGCTCGGTGGCAGCGCGTGCCGTCGCCGAGTCCTACGGTCCCCCCGCCGGTCCCGTCCACCTGAACCTCGCGCTCCGAGAGCCGCTGGTGCCGACGGGCGAGCCGCTCGTCGATGCGCCCGGTCGCTCCGACGGCCGCCCTTGGACGACCGTCACGAGCGGGACGCGCACGCCGGAACCCGCGACCGTTGCCCGCGTCGCCGGCACCGTGCGCGAGCAGCCGCGCGGGCTTGTCGTCGCCGGTTGGGGGAGCGGTGCGTCGCCTGCCGCAGTGGAGCGGTTTGCCGCCGCGGCCGGGTGGCCGGTGCTCGCCGACCCGATCTCGGGACTGCGCACCGGGCCGCACGCGATCTCGACCTACGAGGCGTTGCTCCGCGCCCCCGGCTTCGCCGAACGGCACCGCCCGGACCTCGTGCTCCGTCTCGGGGCGGCACCCACGAGCAAGCCCCTCACGACCTGGCTCGGGCCTGAGATCCCCCAGCTGCTCGTCGATCCCGAGGGCGCGTGGCTCGACCCCGGCCGCGGCGCGACGGAGCGGCTCGCGATCGACGCCGATCCGCTGCTGGCAGCGGTGGCCGGCCTCGCGCCGAACGGGGGACGCACGTCGGACTGGTTGCGCTCGTGGCGCGGCGCGGAGCAGGTGGCGCGCGCGGCCCTCGACCGCCTCCTCGACGGCTGGCAGTCGCCGTTCGAGGGGCAGGTCGCCCGCGACCTCGTCGACACGCTCCCCGACGGCGCGACCCTGATCGTGGCGTCGAGCATGCCGGTGCGCGACGTCGAGGCGTTCACGCGGCCACGGTCCGGCGTTCGTTTCCTCGCCAACCGTGGGGTGAACGGCATCGACGGGTTCGTTTCGACCGCGCTCGGCGCGGCGTCGTCGTCACCGGCGCCGGTCGTCGCGCTGCTCGGCGACCTCTGCCTCCTCCACGACGGCAACGGGCTCCTCGGCGCGACGGGCCGGGGCATCGACCTCACGTTCGTCGTGCTCGACAACGACGGCGGCGGGATCTTCTCGTTCCTGCCCCAGGCGGAGTTGCCCGAGCACTTCGAGCTGCTGTTCGGGACCCCCCACGGCGTCGACCTCGCGGCGCTCGCCGCCATCCACGGCATCGCTGCCGAGCGCGTCGAGAAAGCCGGCGACGTCGCCGCCGCCGTCGAGACGGCGATCGCGGCCGGCGGGATCCGCCTGGTGATCGTCCCCACCGAGCGCGCCGACAACGTCGCCCGTCACCGCGAGGCGTGGGCCGCGGTGGCCGCCGCCCTCTGATGTTCTCGGCAGCAAGAAGACTGTAGAGCGACCGTTTCGCTGCCGAGAACCGTCAGGGCCGGGCGTTAGCCGATTCGAATCTGCGCGCCGGGTTGCGTGTTGTCGCGGCCGGCCTCGTCGAACGACCACACCTCGTACACGCCCGCGTTCGGCTCGAACTTCCCGAACTTGTTCATGCGCGGGAACGCCGCCGACGCGCCCTCGTAGTTGATCGTCTTGCCGTCGTCGAGGAGCTTCTTGCAGTCGGCGAAGGTCGTGCACTTCTCCTTGCCCCTCGTGTTCGCGGCGAACGCGTCCTTCATCTTGCCCGGGTCGTCGGACTTGGCCTTCTCGGCTGCGAGCGCGGTCAGGATCGCGCAGTCGTAGTTGTACGCCGAGAAGATCGGCTCGATGCCGGTGGCCGCGAACGCGGCGAGGAACGGGTTTTGTGCGCCTGGCGGCGCCGTGGACGGCGAGGTGCCCCTGATCCCGGCGACGGCGCCGGGGTTGTTCGGGTCGACGAGCGTCGCGAACCCGTTCGTGCGCATCCCGTCTGCCCCGTAGACGGCGACCTGCTGCGGACCGATGCCCTTGCTGATCATCGTGCGGACGACGTCGCTGGCGTCGTTGTCGAAGCCGAGCACGATCACGGCGTCCGGCTTCTTGGCCGCGACCTTCTCGACGACGCCGTCGAAGCTCTGTGCGTCGGGGTCGTACTGGACGTCGGCCACGACCTTCGCCCCGCCCTTCCGGAGCCGCTGCGTCACCGACTTGTCCAGGCCGATCCCGTACGAGTCCCTGCGGGCCAGGATGCCGACCTTCTTGTGATTGTCCTTGAGCACCAAGTCGGCCAGGGCGGGCCCCTGGAGACGATCGGACGGCGAGGTGCGGAAGTAGTAGCCGTTCGAGTCGGCGCTGGAGAGCTCGGCCGACGTGTTCGATCCCGAGCAGACCAGCACCCCCCGGTTGCGGACCTCCTCGAGGATGGCGAGCATCGTCCCGGACGAAGTCGGCCCGACGATCGCGTCGACCTTGGCGTCCTCGAGGAGCCCCTCGAGCGATTCGCTCGCGAGATCCGGGTTGGTGCCGTCGTCCATCACGGTGTACGTGACCGGCTTGCCGAGCACGCCCCCGGCAGCGTTGATCTCGTCCACCGCCATGCTGACCGGGACCGTGAGCGACTGGGAGATGTTGCTGAGCTGGCCCGTCAGCGGCGCCAGCTGCCCGAGCTCCAGGGATCCGTTGAGGTCGCCCCGCTGCTTGGGTGTGTCGTCGTTGCCGGCGGCGGCGGTCCCACCGAGGACCGAGAGGAGGCCGAGCACGACGACGAGCGACGAGACGACCTTGACCATGCGGGACGGGCCCACGCGCGTTCTCCCCAGGAGTCGGTGCACATCGGGCGGTGACCGAGCATAGAGAATCCGCCGCGCGAATCCGTGGCGCCCCCGTGCGCTACGGCTGCACGAGAACGCGCAGCATGGGCTCGAGCTTGGCCTGCGTCTCGGCCCATTCGGAATCGGGATCCGAGCCGGCGACGATGCCCGCGCCGGCGACGAGGTGAGCCGTCGTGCCTTCGAGCTCGGCGCAGCGCAACGCGACCGCCCACTCGCCGTCACCGTGCGCGTCGACCCAGCCGACCGGGCCGGCGTACCGGCCGCGATCGAAGGTCTCGAGGTCGTCGAGCATGGCTAGCGCGGTGTCACGCGGAGCGCCGGCGACGGCCGGCGTCGGGTGGAGCCGCAACGCGAGCTCGAGCGCCGAGCTCGCCGATCGAGGCTCGACGTTGCCGGTGATGGTGGTGGCGAGGTGGCTCACGGTCGCCAGGCGGGCGACGTCAGGGCCGCGCACTGAGGTGATGTCGACGCCGGACGCGCGCAAGCAGTCCACGACCGCGTCGACGACCAGCCGGTGCTCGAGACCGTCTTTGACCGAGGCGGCGAGCGCGGCCTCGGCAGCACTGTCGCCTGCATCGGTCGCGCCCCGCGGGATCGTGCCGGCCATCGGCCGGGACACGACCGCGGCGCCGCGCCGGCGTACGAGCAGCTCCGGTGTCGCGCCCACGTTCCCGCCGGCGGCGAACACCACACAACCGCCTTGGGTCGCGCGCAGACGGTCGACCACGACACGGGCGTCGAACGGCGCGTCGGAGTGCACGACGACGTCGCGGGCGAGCACCACTTTGGCGAGCTGACCGGACCTGATCGCCTCGAGGATGGCGTGCACCTGCGACGTCCACTCGCCCCGGGATACCCGACCCTCCACGCTGAAGCGAGTGGGCGCCGGCGTCGTGCTCGTCGTGGGTGGCGCCGTCGATCCGATCTCGGTGCGCCAGGCGCGCCCGTCGGCGTCGATGCCGGTGACGGAGGCCGGGATCGTCAGCTCGCCGCTCTCGGTCCCGGAGAACGGCAGCGCACCGACGGCCACGGCGCCGGTGCCGGGCCGAGCGACCGGATCGTCGACGTGGATGCCGGCGAGTACGCGATCGGCGCCGGCAGCCGGGATGCGCATGGCGACGCCCGACGTGACGAAGCCCGCGCCGTCGGTCAACCATGCGAAGCCGTCGGGCGCCAGCGCATCGAGCAGACGGGCGGGCGGGTCGACCTGGCGGGTGCGGGCGACGAGACCGGCGGCGATGGAGGTCGTGGTCATCGCCGTGTGCCTGTGATCAGCTGGACGGCTCCCGCGGTGAACGTCCGGCGCTCGACGGCGTCGAATCCGGCCGCCTCGACGAGCGTGAGCAGCTCGGCGGGTGGGGGCAGATAGGCGGTCGAGCGGGGCAGGTACTGATAGGCCTCGGCGTCGTCGGCCAGGGTCGACCCGACGAGCGGCACGACTCGACGGAACCACAGGTTGTGGCCAGCGCGCAGCAGCGGGCTCGCGGGCTCGCCCGTCTCGAGGGCGGCCAAGCGCCCATCGGGCCGAAGGGCGCGCGCACACTCCCGGAAGAAACGGTCGAGATCGACGAAGTTGCGGAGCGCGAACCCGCTCACGACGCCGTCCGCGGACGCGTCGGGGACGGGAAGCGCCAGCGCGTCCGCGCGCGCCAGGGGAGCTCGCGTGTGCGCGGCGGCCAGCATGCCGGCGGAGAAGTCGACACCGATCGGCGAGTACCCGGCACGCGCCACGACGTCGCACAGATCGCCGGTACCGCATGCGAGGTCGAGGACGGTCGCGCCCGGCGCCAAGCGAAGCGCCGCCACGGTGTGGCGCCGCCACCGCCGGTCCTGCCCGAGCGAGATGATGCGGTTGAGCCGGTCGTAGCGCGGTGCGATGCGGTCGAACATCGCCTCGACGGCGCGCTGCTTGTCGTCGCCTTCAGGGAGGGGCGCGTGCGTCGCGGGCGCGGGCGCGCGGGTCACGGCCAGACCGCCTCGAGGCGGCGGCTGGCCTCGGCGTTGGCTGCTTCCAGCTCGGCGGGCTCGCCGACGGACTCGAGGTGCTCCTGGGCCACCTCGAGCAGCACGCGCCGGAAGTGGTGCGCGACGAGCGCCGTGACCGAGGGGAGGAGCACGCGGAACGCCTCGACGAGACGGTCGGCGCGCTCGTCGTCGGAGAGGTCGGCGGCGCGGAGAGGCTCGCGGACGTAGGTGTCGAACATCGCGACCGCGCCCTCGGCCGTCTCGCGCGTCGCTTCGTGATGCCGGCGCGCCAGCGCCAAGAGCTCCGGCATCGGCAGACCCGTCTCGAGGAGACGCAGCCCGGCGGCGACGATGTCGACGTCGGCGGTCGTGAACCGGGCGTCGCCTTCGTGGCGGCGGGGGACGAGCAGCCCCTCGCGCACGATCGACTCGATGAGCGCCTCGGGCACACCCGAGCGCGCCGCGAGCTCGTCGAGCGTGAGGAACTCCTCGGCGTCGGCATCGGCTGCGGTGTCGTCGTCGACGGCGCCGACGACGGCCGCGGCCAGCGGCTCGTCGGCGCGGTCCAGCTCGCCGGTCACGATCCGGCGGATGACGGCGAGCGAGAAGCCCCGGCCCTGGAGGTCCTTGATGCGGGCGAGCCGCTCGACGTGCTCGGGCCCGTACCAGGCGATGCGGCCCCGGCGCTCGGGCGGCGGCAGCAGCCGGCGCTTCTGGTAGAAGCGGATCGTGTCGACGGAGACGTCGGCCCGCCCCGCCAGCTCCTCGACCCGCAGCTCCGGCGCCGACCCCGCTCCCATGACCCGCGATTCTAGGAGTATTTGCTCCCGCGGTCAGGATCGGGCGGTCAGGATCCCGTCCAGTTCGGCTTGCGCTTCTCGGCGAAGGCGGTGGCGCCCTCGATCGCATCCTTGGTCGAGCCCACTTCCGCCATGAGCTCGTTGTTGAGCCGCCAGGCGTCGCCCTCCGACAGGTCCCCCGCCTCCCGCACCATGCGCAAGGAGCCTCGCACCGCGACCGGGGCGTTCTCGGCGATGAGCGCCGCCAGCGAGAGCGCCTCGTCCACGACCTTCTCTCTCGGCACCACCCGGTTCACGAGCCCGAGCGCATGAGCGCGCGTGGCGTCGATCGGCTCGCCGGTGATCGCCACCTCGGTCGCCAGCGCGAGCGGCACGCGCTTCGGGAGGCGGACCAACCCGCCGGCCGACGCGAACAGGCCGCGTTTCACTTCGGGCAAGCCGAACCTTGCGTCGTCGGCCGCCACGACCAGGTCACACGAGAGCACGATCTCGAAGCCGCCGGCCAACGCCGGGCCGTTCACCGCCGCGATGAGCGGCTTGGGGAACGCGCGCTGCGTGATCCCGCCGAACCCGCCCCGCTTCGTCATCAGCTCGACGCCGCGACCAGCTGCGACCGCCTTGAGGTCGGCGCCGGCCGAGAACACCGGCCCCCGCCCGGTGACCACGACCGCCCACACGTCGTCGTCGGCTTCGACGTCGTCGAGCGCGGCCTCGATGCCCTGGGCGACGTCGGCGTTGACGGCATTGCGGGCTTCAGGCCGGTTGATGGCGAGGATCTCGACCCGTCCTCGCCGCTCCCGCTCGATGACCATGCGGCCGGACGGTATCGGAGCCCGGCGGCGACGGTCCACGACGGCCCCAACCGCGCGAACATGGTGGCTTCAGGCGAGGAGGTCGTCATGCTCGATACTCGTGAAGCGCCCCAGCAGACACCGAAGACGGAGAGCGCTCCGAGGTCCGACACTCGCTCGTGGCTGCAGGACCCTGTGTCACGCCCGTGGGCCTACGGACTGCTGGCCGGGTGGTGGGGACTGTTTCTTCTCGCGCAGGCGATCCAGCCTGAGCCCGCCGCCGAGCACGGCATGCTTGCGTGGATCGGTGCTGCGCTCAGCATCGTGTTCTTCGGCGCACTTCTCGTTGCCGCGGCTGGCCTCGCCCTGCGCCAGCGTTGGGGCCTAGTTGCTTCGCTGGGTGCTGCCGGTCTCCTTGTTGCCGATTCCATCGCCTGCCCGCTCACCGGGCACCACGACTTCGGGGCTTTCGTAGTGATCCAGGCCGTCGGTTCCGTCGCGCTCGCCGGGACGAGCATCCGAGCGCTCCGCCGGTCCTGACTCAGCCTCGTCCAGCGCGCGACCGAGGTCGGGTCGCAACAGCCGCACCGCGACGAGCGCCGCCGCCATCAGCAATCCGGCGCCCGCGGTCGTTGCGCGCAGTCCCACACGGTCGGCGATTGCACCCTGCAGCACGCTGCCGAGCGGGTACAGCGTGCCCAGCAGCACCATGAGCAGGCTCAGCACGCGTCCGCGGAGCTCGGCCGGCGCGCGCAACTGGGCGATCGTCGTGAAGCTCGACAGCGCGCCCAGATAGAGGAAGCCGACAAAGAAGATCATCACGACCGCCGCCGCAAGCGTCGGCGCGGCGGCGTACGCGACGAGCGCGATCGGCAGCCCGCCCAGAACTCCCAGCAGAACCCGGCGGCTGCCGAACCGCGCGAACAGCTGGCCGAGCGACAAGCCCATGAGCACCGCACCCATGCCCTGTGCCGTGACCAGCAGCGAGGTGCCGAAGTCGCCGTTGTCGAACACCTTGAGCGCGACGGCGGGCACGAGCGCGATGAAGGGCGCGGCAAGCAGGGAGTTCAGCGCCATGTACGCGATCACGACCCGAAGACCCGGGTCGGCGCGCGCAAACCGAGCGCCGGCGCGAATGGACGCGAAGATCGACGCCTCCTGCACCGGCGCCGGCGCGGGGAGGCGCAGCGACAGGACCACGGCAATCACAGCCAGGAAGCTCAGTGTGTTGAAGCCGAACGCCCATTCGAAGCCCCCGAAGCCGATGACCACGCCGGCGAGCGCGGGGCCGATCACCCGCCCGAGGTTCCACTGCGCCGACGACAACGCGACGGCGCCCGGCAGGTCGTCGCGGGGGACGAGGTCGGGCAGCAGCGCCATGTAGGAGGGAAAGCCGAGCGCCATAGCGCAGCCGGCGCCGAGGACGATCAGCGCGACCACGCCCGGGTGGGCGTTGTCGGTCGCGGCGAGCAGGGTGAGCGTCGCCGCCAGAACCGTCTGCACGGTGGTGGTCGTCAGCAGCACGCGGCGGCGCGGGAGCCGGTCGGCGAGCGCGCCGCCGACCGGTCCGAGGAACGCGTTGGGAACGAACGCCGCCGCCGCGACGAGACCCGTCCATCCGGCCTGGTGCGTGGTGGTCGTGACGAGGATGCCGACGCCGACCGTCTCCATCCAGGTGCCGACGTTCGACGTGAACGCGCCTGCCCAGAGCAGCGCGAACGACCGGTGCCGCAGCGGGGCGAGCGACCGAGGGAGCGCCACGCGCGTCACGGTAATGGAGCACGGTACGGTCTCCGGCATGCCGCGCGAGCCGCGACCCGGCGGTCGGATCGTCGAGCTCGCCAACTTGCCGTCGCGGTTCGAGGCGGATGCCGTGTTGGCGCTGCTCGAGACGAACGGCATCGAGGCGATGGCCAAGTACGGCGACGCGGAAGGGTGGGCGCCGTTCTTCGCGACCATCGACGGCTTTCGGGTCATGGTCTTCGACGAGGACCTCGACGCGGCGAAGTCCCTGATCGAGGAGAGCGACCTGTTCCCGCCGTCACCCTCCCCAGGCACCTGACGCGAGACGCGCGCCTACTCGACGAGCGGCGTCGGGCGCGGCGTGAAGATCGGGAACACGAGCAGCTCGGGCGCGACCTCGCCGTCCCAGTCGAACGCGCGTATCTGATCGAGGCTCCGCCGGCCGGTCATGGCCCGGAACAACTCGTACCGGTCCGCGCGCACGCCCATCTGACGCGTGCCGGTGCCCACCGTGGCGGCGCCGGCGTCGGTCTCGATGCGCAGGGTCGCGTCGGCGGGGCCCGCCACTCCGGCCAGGATCTGCACGCCCCAGTCGAAGCCGATCACGATCGCGTCGCAATCACGCGCGCCCGGACGCTCGAGCGCGCCGCGGATGTCCTGCTCGTGCGTGGCGGCATCCGTCGTCATCTGGCCCATTGCCACGTCGGGCAGGGTCGACATGAGCGGCTCGACCTTCGCTGCTTCGGTATCCCACTCGCCGAGGATCTGGTCGATGGTCCAGTCGCGCCGGGCGTCGACCTGACGAGCGGTCCACGAATCGGTAGCTACACCGTCGAGGTTCCCGGCGTTGATGTCGGCGGTGATGCCGCTGAGATGGGCGACGACGTCGCGGACGCGCCATTCGGGTGCCGCCGGGGTGAGCAGCTCGAGCTCCTCGCCGTCGGCCCCGCGCACCAGGTCGGAGACGCGGCTGCGAAGCGCGCCATACGTCTGTGCGTAGTCAGTCATTCGTCTCCCCCCGGTAGCCTCGCCTGATGCCACTCAGCACCGGACCGGTCGGCCCGTTCCCCACTGGCGCCGATCACGAAGAGTACGACCGGTTACGCCGGCGTGTCCTCTGGACGATGCCGTCCGGCCTCTACATCGTCGGGAGCCGTGCGGGCGACCGGCGCAACGGCATGACGTGCAACTGGGCGGCGCAGCTCGGCTTCGACCCCAAGCTGCTCGGGGTGAGCGTCGAGAAGGAAGCGGTCACGCACGAGCTGATTGCCGAAGGCGGCGTGTTCGCGCTGTGCATCATCGACCGCGAGGACCGCGCCATCGTGCGCAAGTTCACCAAGCCGGTCGAGGTAGATACCGACGCGCGCACGCTCAACGGTTTCCCCTTCCACGACGGTACGACCGGGGCACCGATCCTCGATCAGGCCGTCGCGTACGCGGACTGCGAGCTGCGCTCGACCGTCGACGCCGGCTCGCACACACTCTTCCTCGGCGAGATCGTTGACGCCGCGTTCCAGAAACCCGAGGACACCGCCGTCCTGCGGATGGAGGACACCAGGATGAACTACGGCGGCTGACACGGTCGGGGCCAGCCGCCGCAGCGGTACTTCGCCGTGAGCTGCGACTACTTGCTCTGCAACTCGTTCAATGCGTCAACAAAGTCCTGGTAGCTCTGCAGCGACGTGTTGCAGAGGCTCTCGTTCTGGTCGATGGCGGTGTTCAACCCGTCGATGCGCGGGTTGACGTCGGTGCCGGCCTGCGCTGCGTTCAAGACGTCGATCGCTTGGTTCTGCACCGCTCTCCCGGAGTCGGTGCACGCCTTGAGGTCGTCGGCCGACTTCGCCCCGGTTCGGACGAGGTCGCCGAGGAGCTCGCCCGCGCCTTGGGAGGTCCCGAGCTCCGCCTTCGTCGACGACAGCTCCTTCTTCGTCGACGCGAGCTCCTTCTGCGCCTTGTCCTTGTCGTCCTCAGCGCTGCTCTTGCCGGTGAAGCTGAAGATGCCGAAGACGAGCAGGATGACGGCCACGACGGCCAGCACGATCGTCGTGATGAGGAACACGTTCGTGCCGCCGCTCTTCGGCGGCGCCCCGCCGGGCGTCGGGGGCGGCCCCGGCGGTGGTCCGGGCGGCGGGGCCGAGGGCGGCGGGCCTGCCGGCGGCGGTCCGGGCGTCGTCGGCGGTGGCTGCGGGGGTGTTGTTGCCATGAGAGGTCTTCCTTCCTGCCGTGTCGTGCGCGCGGGATTGTGCCACACACTCGAGGACGCATACGCGAACCCGCGGGTACGCTGCGCGCGTTCCGGCGAAGAGGGCAGAGGAGTCACCTTGGCTGACGTGACGGATCGGGGCACCGTGCCCGATGTCGCGCCGCGGTCGCGGCTTTTGCGCAACTGGCGTCATGTGCTCCGGACGAGCAATCCGCCCGCCGCACCGGTCGACCCCGTGTCGCGCTGGCTCGTGCTGACGCGGGCGTCGGTCCTCCCGATGACGATCACGGCGGCGGCGATTGCGGGGTTGTTGGCGGCGTTCAACGACGAGACCAACAACTGGGTCCTGTTCGCGCTGGCGGCAGTCGGGCTGGTGCTTGCCCACGTCGCGAACAACCTGATGAACGACCTGTTCGATCTTCAGGTCGGTGCCGACTCCGACACCTACCCGCGGGCGCTGTACGCGCCGCATCCCGTGCTGTCAGGGACCATCACCCGCCGCGGGCTGCTCACGGCGGCGCTCGCCGTCAACGCCGCCGACCTCGTCATCCTCGTCGTGCTGTTCGCCGTGCGCGGTTGGCCGATGATCGCCTTCGCCCTCGGCGGGTTCCTTCTGTCGGTCGCGTACACCGCGCCGCCGCTGCGGCTCAAGAAGCACGGCCTGGGGGAGCCCACCGTGTTCCTGGTCTGGGGCCCGCTGATGGTCGGAGGCACCTACTACGCCATCGCCGGCCACGTGTCGGTCGGCGTCATCGCCGCGTCGGTGCCGTACGCGCTGCTGTGCACGGCGGTGCTCATGGGCAAGCACATCGACAAGATCCCCTGGGACGCCCCCGACGGCACGCACACGATGCCCGTGCTGCTGGGCGAGCACGCGGCGCGCGTCCTGACCCAGGCGATGATGGTCTCGTTCTACGTGCTCGTCCTGCTGCTGGTCGGTCTGGGGTCCCTGCCGATCGGGACGCTGCTCGTCCTCCTCGCGTTACCGAAGCTGGTCACGATCTGGGAGCCGTTCTCGCGGCCGAAGCCCGCCGAGCCCCCCGACGACTTCCCGATCTGGCCGCTCTGGTTTGCCGCGCTCGCGTTCGTCCATACGCGACGCGCCGGCGCGCTGCTCCTGCTCGGTCTCGTGGCCGGGGTCATCCTCGGCGTGTGAGCGCGGCGAACGGACACTGAAGGGGGCGCGAGATGCTCGAGAGCACGATGCAGGATTTCCCGCTGACGATCGCGATGGTCCTGCGACACGGCCGGACGGTGCACGGCGACAGCGAGGTCGTCACGTTCGAGGGCGACGACTCGCGGCGGGCGACCTTCACCGAGGTCGCCGGACGCGCCGAGAAGCTCGCGGCCGCGCTGCAGCGGCTCGGTATCGAGGCCGGTGACCGCGTCGCCACGTTCCAGTGGAACACGCAGGAGCATCTCGAGGCGTACCTCGCGATCCCGACGATGGGCGCGGTGCTCCACACGCTGAACATCCGGCTGTTCCCCGAGCAGCTCACCTACGTCGTGAACCACGCCGAGGACCGCGTCGTGATCGTCGATGACACGCTCGTTCCGCTGATCGCGAGCGTCGCGCCCGATCTCAAGACGGTCGAGCGCTACATCGTGATCGGCGCGGGTGACGCGTCCGCGCTGGTGGACGCCGCCGCCGGCGCCGAGGTGCTGCGCTACGACGACCTACTGGCGGGGGAGAGCACCGGGTTCGCGTGGCCCGACGTCGACGAACGCTCCGCCGCGGCGATGTGCTACACGAGCGGCACCACCGGCAACCCGAAGGGCGTCGTGTACTCGCACCGGTCGGCGGTGCTGCACTCGATGGGCGTCAACCAAGCAGGTGCGATCGGGCTCACGGAGAAGGACCGCGTGCTGCCGGTCGTGCCGATGTTCCACGCCAACGCGTGGGGCCTTCCGTACGCGGCGTGGTTCGCCGGTGCCAGCTTCGTGATGCCGGCGCGGTTCCTCCAAGCCGAGCCGCTGGCCCGGCTCATCGAAGCGGAGCACCCCACCATCGCCGGAGCGGTGCCGACGATCTGGTCCGATCTGCACCGCTACGCGGCGGAGCACCCGGTCGACATGAGCTCGTTCCGGCTCGTCCTGTGCGGCGGGTCGGCAGTGCCGCGCGCGCTGATGGAGCGGTTCGAGCAGGACCACGGCGTGCACATCCTCCAGGGCTGGGGCATGACCGAGACGAGCCCGCTCGCTGCGGTGGCGCGCTCACCGCGCGGCGTCGAGCCCGGCACGCCGGAGGAGATGGACTGGCGGGCCAAGGCCGGTCGTGTGATCGCCGGCATCGAGCTACGCATCGTCGACGACACCGGCGCGCCGCTGCCGTGGGACGGCGAGGCCGTCGGCGAGATCGAGGTGCGCGGGCCGTGGGTGACCGGCAGCTACTACCTCGATCCCGCGACCGACAAGTTCGACGACGGTTGGCTGCGCACCGGCGACGTCGGCTGCGTCCACGAGAACGGCTTCATCCAGATCACCGACCGCGCCAAGG